>Ga0307508_10000278_pt1 | contig 62985 bp, 64 predicted proteins | sample 9_EM_MG_FD_203089 | JGI IMG/M metagenome (GOLD analysis project Ga0307508, IMG submission 203089) | Populus trichocarpa ectomycorrhiza microbial communities from riparian zone in the Pacific Northwest, United States - 9_EM | ecosystem: Host-associated > Plants > Roots > Unclassified | place... | reverse complement strand
CGTAGATTTCCTTGATGACGATGGGTGCCAGGCCCAGGCTCAACTCGTCGCACAGCAGCACGCGCGGGTTGCTCATCAGCGCGCGGCCGATGGCCACCATCTGCTGCTGGCCGCCGGACAGCGAGGTGCCCGGGTCATGGCGCTTGTGCTCGAGGATGGGGAACATCTTGAACAGGCGCTCCAGCGTCCACGGGCCGGGCCGGCGCGCGAATGCACCCATCTGCAGGTTCTCTTGTACAGACAACGAAGGGAACAGGCGCCGGCCTTCGGGAACCATGGCCACGCCCTGTTTGACGATATGACCGGGCGGGAGCCCGCCGATGCCCTGGCCATCGAGGCTGATGGCTTCGCGCGGCGCCCGCAGCAGGCCGGTCAAGCACTTCAGGAAGCTGCTCTTGCCGGCACCGTTGGCGCCGATGATGGCCACGGTCTCGCCGGCATGCAGCTCGAAGTCGATGCCGAACAGCGCCTGCGCGTCACCATAAAAGGCGGTGAGCTGCTGGGCACGCAACAAGGTGCTGCTCATGCCTCCATCCCCATGTAGACCCGCCGCACCTCGGGGTCGGCCATCACCGCTTGCGGCTCGCCCTCGGCCAGCTTCTGCCCGAAGTTGATGACGAACAGGCGGTCGGCGATGGACAGCAGCGCGTGCACCACGTGCTCGATCCAGATCATCGTCACGCCTGCGGACTTGATGCGCTTGAGTTCGCCGACCAGCTCCTTGGCCTCGGGCTCGGTCAGGCCGCCGGCAATCTCGTCGAGCAGCAGCAAGCGCGGGCTGGTGGCCAAGGCCCGCGCCAGTTCCAGGCGCTTGCGGTTGAGCAGGGTCAGGCCACCGGCCGGCTTGTTGGCAAACGGCTTCAGGCCTGTTTGCTCAAGGACGTGAAGGGCGGTGCCCCAGGCCTCGCGTTCGGACTGGCCGCCGCCGAAGCACGCTGCGGTGACGAGGTTCTCGAACACGCTCATGTTGCCGAAGGGCTGCGGCACCTGGTAGCTGCGGCCGATGCCGCCGCGGCAGCGCTGGTGCGGCTTCAGCGCAGAGATGTCGCGCCCCTCGTATTCAACGCGGCCTGAATCCGCGCGCACGTCACCGCTGATCAGGTTGAACAGCGTGGTCTTGCCGGCGCCGTTCGGCCCCAGGATGCCCAGGGTCTGGCCGGGCTCCACCGACAGCGTGATGCCGTCGGTGACCTTGACCGCGCCGTAGGACTTGTGCACGTCGTGCAGCACGAGCAGTGGCATGGGGCTGTTTCCGCGTGCCTCAGATCAGCTTCAGCGTGCCGCCGGTCGGGATGTTCTTGGCCGCTTCGTTGTTGACGATGACGAGGTCGACCTTGTTCTTGCTGCCCTTGACCCATTGGCCGAGCACCAGCGGCGTCTTGCTGACGTTCTTCATCGGGCCGGCGCCGCCCCATTTCACGGGGCCGACGATGCTGTTGATGCTGGTCGCGGCCACGGCATCGCGCACGTCGCCGGCCTTCAGGGACTTGGTGCGCTGCAGTGCGCTGGCCGCCGCTTCGAAGAGCGCGTGCGCAAAGCCGATCGGCTGCGTCCAGGGCTTCTTCGTGCCTGCCTCGTACGCATCGGCCAGCGCTTTGGCACTCTGCTTGGTGAGCGACGACGTGAAGGGATGCGACGGGCTCCACCACACTTCGGTCGTCAGGCCGTAGCCCAGATCGCCCAGCGCTTCGATGGCGCCGGGGAACAACAGCGCCTTGCCCAGCGTGATGACCTTGGGCTTGAAGCCCTGCTGGCGCGCCTGCGTGAGAAAGGTCTTGGCATCGGGCGGGATGACCACGCCGGTGACGATCTCCACGCCGTCTTTCTTGAAGGCGGAAATCTGCGCGCTGAAGTCTTGCGTGCCGTTCTGGAAGCGGCCCGGGTCGGTGAGCGTGTAGCCCATCGCGGCCAGTGGCTTGGGGAAGCCGAGTTCCTTGTCGCCCCAGGCATTGCCATCGCCATCGTTCGGGAACAGGCCGCCCACCTTCTTGTTGGTGGCCACGCTCTTCCAGCCGTTGGTGAAGTTGGCGATGACGTCTTCCAGGCCCCAGAAGATGTGGTACGTCCACACGAAGCCCTTGACCGGGTCGCCCTTGCGGCCGAAGAACCACGGCTGCCAGGGCACCACGGTGCTGATGCAGGGCACCTCGTTGAGTTCGCAGGCGTCGCTCACCGGGTTGGCCGTCTCGGGCGTGCCTGCCGTCAGCACCAGCGCCACCTTGTCCTTCAGGATCAGGTCGTTGGCGACTTCACCAGCGCGGTTCGGGTTGCTCTGGCTGTCCTTCAGGATGATCTGCACGTCGTGCTTCTTGCCGCCGATGAGCAGGCCATCTTTGAACGCCAGCTTCATCTGCTCGATGACCCACTTGTCAGCCTCGCCGAAAGGCGCGAGCGGGCCGGTCTGCGGCGACACGTAGCCGATCTTCACGGTGTCGGCGGCGAACACGGCGGGTGCCACGGACGCAGCGGCGGCAGCAGCAGCGCCTTGCACGAACTGGCGGCGGTTGAATGTCATGGTCTTGTCTCCTGGTGTTGTATGTGGGATCGAACGGAAAGCAGGCTCACGAGGCGGGCGCGGCGCCCTCGAAGGCGCGCTGTAGCAGGGCGCGCAGCGCGGCCCGCTCCAGCGGGCGAGGGTTGGGGTACTGGTTCTGCACCGCCAGGTCTGCAGCGCGGTCGAGGCCGTCGGCCGGCATGCCGATGGCCTGCAGCGACACCGGTGCGCCGTGCTGCTGGGCCAGTGCGTACAGGCCGGCGGGCGCGTCGGCGGCGGCTCGGCTTTGCCCCAGCGCGCGGGCGATGCTGGCCATGGCCTGCGGCGCATGCGATGCGTTGTAGGCCATGGCATGCGGCAGGATCACCGTGTGCACTTCCGCGTGCGGCAGGTTGAAGCTGCCGCCCAGCGTGTGGCACAGCTTGTGGTGCAGGCCCATCGCCACGCTGCCCAGCACGCTGCCGCACAGCCAGGCGCCGTAGAGCGCATTGCTTCGCGCCTGCAGGTCGCGCGGGTCGGCGGCCAGCGGCGCCAGTGCCGCAGCGCTGGCGCGAATGCCTTCTTCGGCCATCAGGCTGGTGATGGGGTTGCCGTCGTGCGCGTACAGCCCCTCGGCAGCGTGAGCAATCGCATTGAGCGCGCTGGTCACCGTCATGGCCAGCGGCAGGCTCAGCGTGAGCTCCGGGTCATAGATCACCGTGCGCGGCAGCACGCGCGCGTCGCGGCCGGTCTTCTTCACGCCGGCTTCCGTGAGCCCCCAGATCGGCGTCATCTCGCTGCCGGCATAGGTGGTGGGAATGGCGATGATGGGCAAGCCGGAATCGAGCGCAATCGCCTTGCCCAGGCCGGTGGTGCTGCCGCCGCCGATGGCCACGGCGCAGTCGGCGCCCAGCCGCTGCGCTTCGGCGCGCGCTTGCTGCGCGGTCTCGATGGGCACGTGCATCACCGCATGCGGGAAGAGCCCGGCCGCACGGTCGCCCAGCAGCTCGGCCACGCGGCGCGCCGAGTCCACCTGCTCGGGTGTGGACAGCACCAGCGCGCGGTGCGCGCCGAGGCGCTCGATCTCGGCACCGAGCTGCTGCAATGCGCCGGGCCCGAAGACCACGCGCGAGGGGTTGGCGGTGTAGGTGAAGCTGTGCATGGCGGGCGCTCAGCGCGGATACCAGGGCGCGATCTGCGCGTCGACGTTGACCCACACGCTCTTCACCTGCGTGTACTCGCGCATCGCGTCGAAGCCCATTTCGCGGCCATAGCCGCTCTGGCCCACGCCGCCGAACGGCGAGCCGGGGTTGACGCGCTTGTAGCTGTTGATCCACACCATGCCAGCGTGCAGCTCGCGGGCCACCTTGTGTGCGCGCTGCAGGTTGCTGGTCCACAGGCCAGAACCGAGGCCGTAGTCGGTGCCGTTGGCGATGCGCAGCGCCTCGGCGTCGTCCTTGAAGGTGAGCACGGTGACGAAGGGGCCGAACACCTCTTCCTGTGCCACGCGGTCTTTGTAGTCGCGCGCCATGACGATGGTGGGTTCGACGTAGCAGCCCTGCGCCAGATCAGGCGCGCCGGGTGCCTTGCCACCGGCGATCACTTCGCCGCCTTGCTCGCGCGCCACGTTCACGTACGACAGCACGCGGTCGCGGTGCAGCGCGCTGGTCAGCGGGCCCATCTCCGTGGTGGCGTCCATCGGGTTGCCCAGGCGGATGCTGCGTGCCAGCGTGGCAAAGCGCTCGATGAACTCATCGGCAATGCGCTCGTGCAGCATCAGCCGGCTGCCGGCGATGCAGGCCTGGCCCTGGTTGTGGAAGATGGCCCAGGCGCTGCCGTTGATGGCCGCCGTGAGGTTGGCGTCGTCGAAGACGATGTTGGCGCCCTTGCCGCCGAGTTCCAGCTGCACCTTCTTCAGGTTGCCCGCGCTGGCCTGCACGATGCGCCGGCCGGTGGCGGTGCTGCCGGTGAAGGCCACTTTGGCGATGCCGGGGTGTTCGGCGATGTACTGCCCGGCCACGCTGCCCAAGCCTGGAACGATGTTGACCACGCCATCGGGCAGGCCCGCTTCGCTCATCAGCTCGGCGATCTTCAGGCTCGACAGCGGCGTGATCTCGGCCGGCTTCATCACGATGGTGTTGCCCGCCGCCAGCGCAGGCGCCATCTTCCAGCTGGTGAACATGAGCGGGAAGTTCCACGGCACCACCTGGCCCACCACGCCCACAGGCTCGCGCAGCAGGTAGTTCAGGAAGCCGGCTTCCACCGGCACCACGTCGCCCTGGAACTTGTCGGCCATGCCGCCGAAGTAGCGAAAGCACGCCGCCGTGCGCGGCACGTCGAGTGCGCGGCTGTCTTTCAGCGGGTGGCCGGTGTCCAGCGATTCGAGCCGGGCCAGTTCTTCGGCGTTCTGCTCGATCAGGTCGGCCAGTTTCAGCAGGATGCGGCCGCGGTCTGCGGCAGCCATGCGCGACCAGGCGGGAAACGCCTTCGTCGCCGCGGCCACGGCCTTGTCGATGTCGGCTTTGCCGGCCATCGCCACCTCGGCGATCACCGAGTTGTCGTGGGGGTTCAGCGTGGCCAGTGTCTCGCCGTTTTCTGCATCGACGAAGCGGCCGTCGATGAACAGCTGGTGGCGTATGGGCGTGCGCAAACCCGCCGCGGCCTGGATGTCCGCAAGACTCATGAGGAGGTCTCCTGCAGCGGCGCCGCTCGGGCGCCGCAAGGTGGTTGAAAGACTAGAACTGCACCGGCACTTCAGGCGCTTCACCCTTCTGGATTTCGTACACCAGGTTGGGCGAGCCGTTCTCCCACACCAGCAGCATGCTGCGCTTGGGGCTGTAGCCCTGGTGCTTGCAGTAGGCCGGCATGGCCGCCATGTCGCCGGCTTTCATGATCACGCGGGCCAGCGGCTTGCCGGTTTCCTTGTGGGCGCAGTCCCAGTGGATCTCGTCGCACATCTGGAAGAACCACTCGACCCGGTCGTTGCCATGCACGATGGGCAGGATGTGCTCTTCGGTCGTCGGGCACATGAAGCTGTACTTCACGACGCTGGTGAAGCTGGGGTTCCACGTGACCTGGCTGCGCGAGAGAAATGCGAACAGGTTGAAGGCATGCACCTCGTTCTCGAAGCCGGGCTCCGGGTGCAGTTCAGGCTGGTCTTGCGGCACGTCGGCAAAGGCGCGGTTGATCGGGGCGCCGCGTTCGTCGCTGCGCAGGTTCAGGTCGCCCTTCAGGCCCACGCAGCGGGTGGCGAGTTCGCGGGCGCGCGTGATCTTGGCGGTGTTGTTGCCCTTCTTGCGGCCGTAGGCGCTGCCGGTTTCCTGTGGTGCGGAGAAGGGGTCGAACTCGGCGTTGGTCCAGTCGTCGAGCATCTGCTCGAAGGTGGCGCGGATCTGCTCGGTGGGGAAGTTTTCCAGCAAGTCCACGCCGGCTTCCTTCATCGTCGCGTTGTAGCTGCCGGCGAAGAAGTCGACGCTCTTGTAGTGGTTGACGGTGCCGATCACGTGGTCGAAGTTGACCCAGCCGTAGAAGAAGCCCCAGGCCACGTCGCGCATCAGCGCGCGCAGGTAGTTGCCCACGTCCATCGTGTGGCTGAGGGTGCGGCCGTCGCGCGTCTTCCACTCCACGTGGGCGAAGTATTCGTCGCGGCGGAACAGGAAGCTGCCGAGCTGGAAGCTCTTGTAGCCGAGCACGGCGTGAGGCTGGCTGGCGATGACCTTGGCGAGTTCTGCGGGTGCGTTCATGAGGCGTTGCTCCTTGATGCGTTTGGGCTGCGGTTCAGGCCGTCTGGCAGATATCGGCCCAGCGCTCCACCGACAGGTCGCCCTTGCAGGTCTGCAAGATCACGACCGCCGGCCTGGCGCTGCGGAACTGGTAGGCCGTGTTCTTGGGCAGCAGGGCCTGGTGGCCGCGCTTGATCTTCAGCCAACCCATCTTCTGGCCTTTGGGCTCGCCCCTCACCAGCACCGCGCCGTTGTGCTCGACGTCGGGCACCGTCTGCTCGGCGCCGAGCTTGATGAGGTGGATCTCGACCTCGCCGTCCATGCTGAGCGCGAACTCATCGTGGGCGCAGGTGTACCAGGCCGAATCGCCTTCGGCGCGCAGCGCTTCGAGCACGTAGATCTGGTTCTGGCCGAACACGACCTTCTCGTACGGCTTGGCCCTGGACGCGATCTCGAAACAGTTGGAGAAGGCGTAGTGCTTCACGTCGTCGTCGATGATCTGGACGCCGCCTTTGTCGAAACTGTCGATCGCCCCGAACTGGGTGCGGTAGCTCACGTTGCTCATCGTTGGTCTCCTGGCAAGGTGGAATGCGATGAAGGAACTGTAGGCACCAGGCCGCCCCGGGGGTAGCCGCTCAAGTGCGCATGAATTGTTCGCAAAAACCGGGCAATCACCCGGGTAAGCCCCAGGTGCGAAGGCCTGGGGCGCTAATCGGAGCGGGCTACTCGATCAGCCCCTCGGGCAACAGGCCGGCCTCGATCAGCGGCCGGTCCCAAGGCGGCGCGCCGACCGCATACGCCGCCGCCAGCGCCTCGATGAACAGGCGCAGCTTGAAGGCACCGCGGTGCGTGCGCGCGTAGACCACCGAGAGCCAGAAGCAGCTCAGCTGCCAGTCGCACAGCACCGCTTTCAGCCGGCCCGATTGCAGTGCTTCAGAGGCCACGAGTGTGGGCAGGCAGACGATGCCGCCGCCGTCGAGCGCCCAGTCCTGCAGGAAGTGAACGCTGTTGGAGAGCAGTGTCGACTTGAGGTCGATCATCACCACGCTGCCACCGCCACCGCGATGGGCCTGCACGGGATGGAAGGCCCAGCGGTCCCGCGTCGGGTAGCCGGAATAGAGGCCGAGCGCGTGGTCGCGCAGCTGCCGCGGATCGCTCGGCGTGCCCAGGCGCTCCAGGTAGGCGGGCGCCGCGCAGAACATGCGCCGCACCGGGAACAGGCGCCGCGCCACCAGGTCTTCTGAGGCCGCGGGGAAGATCTGCAGCGCGACGTCGAAGCCCTCTTTCACCGGGTCGATCACCGCGTCGCTGACGAACAGGTCGATGCGCAGTTCGGGGTAGCGCTGCTGGAAATCGCGGACCACCGGCGCCAGGTGGCCCAGCACGAAGCCGGTGAGCGCGTGAACCCGCAGCAAGCCCGCCGGCGACGACTGCGCGCTGCGCATCTGGTCGACGATGTCGTTGGTGCGGGTCACCAGGTCCAGGCAGTCCCGGTAGAAGGCCTGGCCGGTTTCCGACATGCGCACGGCGCGCGTGGTGCGGTGGAACAGGGGCGCCCCCAGCAACTCTTCGAGCTGCTGTACTCGCGTCGTGACCACGGACTTCGACAGTCGCAACTGGCGCGCCGCTTCGGCAAAACTCTTCGCCTCGGCAACCCGGACGAAGGCTTCGATGCTCAGGAATCGGTCCATGGCGCGGGTGCAGGGGGCAGGGGCGGCGGCTGAATGCGTTCGTGCCGCCGTCGCGGTCAGCCGACGTTCGTCATGCGCTCCACTGCGGCGATCCAGCGGCCGAAGGAAGCCATCTGGTCGGTGACGAACTTGCGCGTCGTCTCGTCGGTGCAGCGGCCGGTGGCGGCGTCGAACTTGGACACCGCGCCGCCGATGAAGACCTCGGGTTTGACCAGCGGCATGGCGTTGAGGAACAGCATCACCTTGCGCAGGTCGTACTGGACCCGCGCGCCGCCCACCGGGCCGGGCGAGGCCGTGATGATGGCCACGGGCTTGTGCGCGAAGGGCTGGTCGTCGCCGCGGCTCAGCCAGTCGATCACGTTCTTCAAGCCGCCCGGAATGCTGAAGTTGTATTCGGGCGTGGCGATCAGCACGCCGTCGGCGCGCCGGATGCGTTCGCGCAGCGCGGCCACGTTGGCCGGGAAGCCCTTGGCCATCTCGTCGGCGTCAAAGACCGGGGTCTCGCGCCACTCGGCGATCTCGAGCTGCATGCCCTCGGGCATGACCTCGCCCGCAAGATTGAGGGCGTAGCGGTTGATGGATGCGGCGCGCAGGCTGCCGCAGAGGCCGACGATGTCGAGTTTTTTCATGGAGTGGACTCACGGTTGGGGGTGGATGATGGGGTGGCGTAGTCGACCTGGTAGCGCGCGATGCGCAACTCGCCCGCCGCCTGTTTGGCACGCAAATGCTCCGGGTGGCTGGCGTATGCCGACAACGCCTCAAGGCTTTCGAAATCGCTCAGCAGGACCACGTCACAAGCGTAGTCGACGCCGCTTTCATCGATTGCCACCTCCAAGTGTTTCATACCTGGAATGCGGCCCTGCATCGCGGCGAACGCATCGCGCACGCGCTCAGCATTGGCACGGCGCTCGGCGGTGGAGTCGCCGAGCACACGCCACATCACGATGTGCCGGATCGTCATGGCGGCGGGAACCCGGCGCGCTGCGGCCACAGGTTCTGGAAGGCGCGGACTTCGCTCGACGCATACAAGCCCGCGCGCGTGAAGGGCTCGCCGGCCAGCCACGCGAGCGCGGCCTCGCGTGATGCGAAGTCGATCGCGAGCAGGCTGCCGATCATCGTGGTGCCGTCGTCCGCCAGCAAAGGCCCGGCAAAGGCGATCCGGTCGGCCACCTGCGCGAGGTAGCTCTTGTGCAACGGCCGCACCTGCTGGCGCAAGTCGCCTGCATCGGCGCGGTCGATCAGCACGAAGCTGTAGATCACGATTTGACGACCTCTTCCCACTTCGGGCAGCTGCGCGATTCCAGCGGAACGTCCAGTGGCTGGTAGTTGCCCTTGTGCACGACCGTCGGCGGGAAGATCACCTCCTTGGGCACCGGCAGCTTGCGCAGCTCGCGGATCGCCGCCATCGTCGAGATGCAGCCCTGCAGGTAGCCGTTGTAGTCGCCGGTGGCGAGCAGCTTGCCGGCCTTGATGGCGTCGACGGCCTCCTTGGTGCCGTTGATGCCGATCACCTGCGCCTTCCGATTCGCGCCTTCCAGCGCCTCGATCACGCCGCTGGCCATTGAGTCGTTGGCGGCCATCACGCCGTCGATCTGCGCATGCGTCTGCATCAGGTTCTCCATCACCTGCAGGGCCTGCAGGCGCTGGAAGTTGCCCGGCTGCGAGGCCAGCAGCTTGACCTGCGGGAACTCCTTGAGTGCGTCCTGAAAGCCGCGCACACGCTCGGCGCTGGCACCAGAACCCTTGACGCCTTCGATGATGATCACGTTGCCCTTGCCGCCCAGCGCCTGCAGCAGGTAGCGGCCCGTGACCACGCCCAGCGCGTGGTCGCTCGAACCGACAAACGCCACGAACTTGCCGCCCTCGGCGCGGTCGTTCACGTTGACCACCGGGATGCCCGCGGCATTGATCTTCTGGATGCCCGGCACCATGGCCTTGATGTCGACCGGCGTGAAGACGATCGCGCTCGGCTTCTTGATCACCACGTCGTCGATGAGCGACATCTGCTCGGGAATGCTGTCGGGCTTGGTCGGGATCAGGTGCGTGGTCGTGGCCCCCATCTGTTTGGCGGCCGAGTCGGCGCCCATTCGCAGAACCTGGAAGAACGGGTTGGTCTGGTTCTTGGTGAACACGGCGATGCGTTCGCCCTGGGCGCTGGCCAAGGGCGCCAGGATGAGCGCGGCGATGCCGGCAAGGATCTTCAGTTTCATGCTTGTCTCCATAGGTTTTTGATTTGAAAAACTCAGTCTCCGCTGCGCCTGCGCGACAGCGCGTCGGCCGCCACCGAAACGATGACGATCACACCCGTGATCAGCGGCTGCCAGTTGGCGCTGATGGCCAACAGGTTCATGCCGTTGAGCACCACCGTCAGCACGAGTGCGCCGACCAGCGTGCCGGCCAGCGTGCCCGTGCCGCCGAACAGCGATGTGCCGCCGATCAGCACCGCGCCGACGGCTTGCAGCGTCAGTGCCTCGCCCATGTCGCCTTCAGCGGAGTTCAGCCGCGCCAGGAACACCAGTGATGCCAGCCCGGCCATGCCGCCGCTGAGCATGTAGACGAGCAGGCGCCGGTTCAGCACCGGCACGCCTGAGAGTGCTGCGGCTTCGGTGTTGGAGCCGGTGGCATAGATCTCCTGGCCCATGGTCGTGTACTGCAGGAACAAGGTGCCCAGAGCCAGCACGCCGATCATCAGGAACACCGGCACCGGCACGCCCAGCCAATAGCCGCTGCCCAGGAAGCGAAACGCCGGCGGGAACCCATGGATGGTGTCGCCGGCCATGAACCAGTAGGTCAGGCCATGCAGGATCCACAGCGTGCCGTAGGTCGCGATGAAAGGCGGCACCCGCACGCGCGTGACGAGCAGCCCGTTGACGCCGCCCACCAGCAGGCCGCTGGCGAGGCCGGCCGCGCAGCCTGCCAGCGGCGAGCCGGTGGCCTTCATCACCGTGGCGGCCAGGCAGGCCGACATGGCCACGTTGGCGCCGATCGACAGGTCCAGCCCGCCGCACAGGATCACCAGCGTGAGGCCCGAGGCGAGCAGGAAGACGAGGCTGGCCTGGCGCAACAGGTTGAGCAGGTTGTTGGCACCCAGGAAGGCGCTGCTGACCAGCGCCAGGCCGGTGCCGATGAGCAGCAGCACGACCAGGCGCAGCAGCAGCGAGCGCTGTTCGGGGGCGAGGTGGATCTTCTGGGCCAATGTGCTCATGACGCAAAACCTCGGTGCTGCCCGCGCAGCGAATCAAGCACCAGCGCGGCGATCACCACCGCACCGACGGCCGCCACCTGCAGCGACGATGGCATGGACAACAGGTTCAGGCCATTGCGCATGACGCCCACGGCCAGCACCCCCAGCACGGTGCCACCCAGGCTGCCCTTGCCGCGCTCGAACAGCGTGCCGCCGACGGCGACCGCGGCGATGGCGTCGAACTCCATCCCGATTGCGGCAGTGGGGTGGCCACCGCCCAGCCTGGAGCCGAGCAGCAAGGCCGCCAGGCCCACGAACAGGCCACCCAGCGCATACACCGCGACCAGCGAGCCGCGCTCGTTCATGCCGGCCAGCTTCAAGGCCTCGCGGTTGCCGCCGAGCGCGACCACCGCAACGCCGAAGCGCGTGTGGTGCAGCAGCACATGGAACACGGCCCACGCGACGACGGCAAACAGCAGCGGCACCGGCAGGCCGGCGACGGCGCCGTTCCACAGCGTGGCCAGGCCATCGCCGACACCCGAGGTGCTGCGGCCCTCGGCGAGTACCAGCGCCAGCCCTTGCGCCACACCCAGCGTGCCCAGCGTGGCCACGAACGGCGGCAGGTCGAGCCAGGCGATGAGCACGCCATTGAGCAGGCCGATCAGCACGCCTGCGAGCAGCGCCGCGGCGATGCCCAGCGCCAGCGAGCCGCTGCCCAGGCTCGTGACAGCCAGCACCACAGTGCACAGCGAGAGCGAGGCGCCCATCGACAGGTCCAGCCCCTCGGTCATGATGATCAGCGTCATCGGCAAGGCCAGCAGCAACAGCAAGGTGGCCTGCTGCGCGACGTTGAGGGCATTGGCAGCCGACGCAAAACCCGGCGCGATGGCGGACAAGCCGAGCAGCAGCGCCAACAGCAGCCAGGCCACGCCGGGCAATCGTTGCAAGCTACCCATGGTGCATGGCCAATCGCAGCAGGTTGGACTCGCTCAGGTCGGCGCGCGACACCTCGCCGGCCACGCGCTTTTCCTTCATCACATAGGCGCGATCGCACACGCGCACGACCTCGCCCAACTCCGAGCTGATCATCAGCACGGCGCAGCCCTCGTTCACAAGCTTGTCGATGAGGCGGAAGATCTCTTCCTTCGCACCGACGTCGATGCCGCGCGTGGGCTCGTCGAACAGGTAGATGCGGGTGCCGGCCAGCAGCCATTTGCCGATGACGATCTTCTGCTGGTTCCCGCCTGAAAGATTGCGGCTGAGCTGGCGCGGCCCGCGGGTCGCGATGCGCATCGTCGAGATCATCGAACTCGCATGCGCCAGCGCCTTGCGCGGGCGGTACAGGCCCGAGGCGAACAGCTTGCGCAGGCCGCTGATCAGCAGGTTGTCGCCCACCGTGCGCGCCAGTGCCAGCCCCTGCTGCTTGCGGCTCTCGGGGATCAAGCCCAGGCCCTTGCTGCGTGAGTCGGTGGGGCGGCCCTTCAGCCGTTCGCCGTTGACCAGCACTTCACCCGCGGTCAGCGCGTCGGCACCGAAGATTGCGCGTGCGACCTCGGTGCGCCCCGAGCCCACCAGGCCCGCCAGCCCGACGATCTCGCCGGCGTGCACTTTTAGCGATACGTCCCGGATGCCGCCGGTGCTGTTGGCGCCGCGCAGCTCCAGCACGCAAGGGCCGCGCGCGGGCCGCTCGCCGCGGTGGTAGCTCATATCAACCTTGCGCCCGACCATCAGCGTCACCAGCTCGTCGGCCGTGGCCTCGCCAGCCAACATCGTGGCCACGTGCTTGCCGTCGCGCAGCACGGTGACGCGGTCGCCCAGGCTGAAGACCTCGGCCATGCGGTGCGAGATGTAGGCCATCGCCACGCCGTCGCGCTTGAGGTCGGCGATGACCGCGAACAGGCGCTCGGTCTCGCGCTCGGACAAGGCGGCAGTGGGCTCGTCCAGCACCAGGATGCGGGCGTTCTGCGACAGCGCCTTGGCGATCTCGATCATCTGCTGCTGCGCCACGCCGAGGCCATCGACCTCGCGCTGCGTGTCGATGTCCAGGCCCAGCCGGTCGAGCACGGTGCGTGCCTCGCGGTGCATGCGGCCGTGGTCGATCAAACCTGGCACGCGGTGCCGCGGCTCGCGGCCGAGAAAGATGTTGTGCGCGATGCTCAGGTGCGGCACGAGCGAGTACTCCTGAAAGATCACCGCCACGCCCAGGCGCTGCGCATCGGCCGTCGAATGCACTTGCACCGGCTGGCCGTGGCTTTCGAAGTGGCCTTCATCGGGCTTGTAGGCGCCGCACAGCACCTTCATCAAGGTCGACTTGCCGGCGCCGTTCTCGCCCATCAGCATGTGCACCTCGCCGCCATGCAAGTCGATGCTGACCTGGTCCAGCGCCAGCACGCCGGTGAAGCGCTTGGTGATGCCCTTGAGCGACAGCAGCGGTGCTTGATCGCCGTGGCTCATGCCCGGTTCAGCACGAAGTCGAAGTCGAGCGAGTAGAACGGCACCGCGCTCGTGCTGCCGTCGGGTGCCGACCCCGCTTCATGCCGCACCCAGTCGGCGATCAGCGAGCTGCGAACGCCGAACACGGCGTCGGAATCGAGGTACTTGTCGCCATCGCGGAACACGTGCGTCACCAGCCGCTCGTAGCCGGGCGCGCTGATCATGAAGTGCAGGTGCGCGGGGCGCCACGGGTGGCGGCCGAGCCGCTCCAGCATCTGCCCGACCGGCCCGTCGTGCGGGATCGGGTAGGCCTCGGCGAGGATCGACCGGAAGTGGAAGCCCCCATCGGCGCTGCTGATGAGCGTGCCGCGTGCGCGATGCTGATCCTGATCCGCATACTGAACGTCGTAGAAGCCGTCGGCATCGGCCTGCCAGACCTGGATCTCGGCACCTGCTACCGGCGTGCCGTTTAGCGCACGCACGTGGCCGCGCACGAAGCAGGGCTCGCCCTTCGCGCCGTTGGCGATGTCGGCGCCATGCTCGTAGTGCGGCGCGCCTTCGACGTGGAAGGGGCCGAACACGGTGGCCTCGGTGCAGCCTTGAGGCTTGCCGTGGTTCATCGCCGTCACCAGCGTCGAGAGCCCGAGCGTGTCGGACAGCAGGATGAACTCCTGGCGCTTGTCGTCGGTGATGTCGCCGCATTGAGTGAGAAAGCGGATGCCCTCGAACCATTCGGCTTCGGTCAGCTGCACTTCGCGTGCGAAGGCATGCAGGTGCTGCACCAGGCTGGTCATGATGTCGCGCAGCCGTGCGTTGCCGGCGTCGGCGTGGCGAGCGATGACGGCGCCGGTGATCGTGTCTTCGTCGATGTTGCGCATGGCGTGGGGCAGCGGGTTTGTGCGTGGTGTGGTCGTTGGAGCGTGAATCTAGACTCCCACTCCGCGTTAGAACAGCGCGTGGCGGGAAAGCTCATTTCCGCCTGACGGGAAACTTCGGGTAAACGTGAGGGCGCCTTGGCGGCTTGAGTGTGGATCGCTGGACCGAGATCGAACTTTTTGTGCAAGTGGCCGAGTTGGGCAGCGTGTCGCGCGCGGCGGAAGCGCTCGACATGTCCAACGCCGCCGCGAGCCGCCACCTCGCAGCGCTGGAAGAGCGCCTGGCCGCGCGCCTGGTGCAACGCAACACGCGGCGCTTGTTCTTGACCGAAGTGGGCGAGGCTTTCTACCGCCGCTGCAAGGCCATGGTGGTCGAGATGCACGAGGCCGAGGCAGCCGTCAACGAGTCGGTCGTGCAGCCCACGGGGCTGTTGCGGCTGACAGGTTCGCTGTCGTTCTGCATGATGCACATCGCGCCGCTGCTGCCGGCCTTCCACGAGCGCTACCCGCTGCTGCGGGTGGAGATCGTGGCGGCGAACCGCTACTACGACCTGATCGAGAACGGCATCGACGTCGCGATCCGCACGCGCGAGGTCGAGAGCGACTCCAACATCACCGTGCGGCGCCTGGCGCAAACGCGGCGGCTGCTCGCCGCGTCACCGCAGTACCTGCAGCGGCACGGCACGCCGCGCACGCTGGACGAGCTGGCGCAGCACCGTTTGCTGATCTACACCTACGCCAACCAGCCCGACCAGCTGCGCTTCACGAAGGGCGACGAGACCGTGACCGTGCCGGTGCAAGGCCTGCTCGCGGCCAACGACGGCCAGATACTGCGAGCGGCAGCGCTCTCGCACCTGGGCATCCTGGTGCAGCCGCGCTACATCGTGCACGACGACATCGTCGCCGGCCGCCTGGTCCCCGTGCTCGCCGACTGGGACCTGCCGCGCCTGACGGTCAACCTCGCCTACCAAAGCCGCCAGCATCTGCCGGCCAAGGTGCGCTGCTTCATCGACTTCCTGGTCGAGCACTTCGAGCGCATGGAGTTCGATCGTAAGTGGACGGCTTGAAGCTGACGGTGGGTCATCAGCACCGGCACGAGAGCCTCGACCCGCGAAGAATCGACACGACCTGAGTTCGCCCTATCTGACAAACAATCGCATGACGCTCGTCATGTTCGATGGCCCCAATCCGTGGCGGATGGCCTTCTGGAAAATATCTCGCGCTGCAGAAATAGTGGGCGCGGCTTCTCGGGACCCTGCGGCATCCATTGCATAGCCGAAGTCCTTCTCGATCAATTCAACCGGAAACTTTGGCGAGATGTCGCCGGCCAGCATCAAGCTGGCCATTTGCCTGGCAGCCGGGCTCGAGACCGCGGTTTGTCCAATGACATCGAACACACGGGATGCATCCGCTCCATGGCGCTGAAGAATGCCCATCAGCTCTGCCAGCACGGTCACCTGAATTCCGAGCAATGCATTGGTGCCAAGCTTTACCAGTGAACCGGTACCCAACGGCCCGACAAAATGCAAGGCAGAGCCCAGTACCTTCAGGAGTGGTTCGCAGCGGTCAAAGGTTGGTTGATCGCCACCGATCAGGTAGATCAGCTGGGCCGACTCCGCCTGTTGGCGTGAGCCTGAAACCGGCGCCTCAAGCAGCGAAACGCCGCATTTTCTGGTCTCGTTACCCAGCTCACGAACCCAGCTTGGCGACAGCGTAGAGCTTTCGATCGCAACGGAGCCTTCTGCCATCCCGGCCAGAGCGCCGTTTTCGGGGTCGAGCCACACCTGGCGGGATGCACCGTCGTCCCGGACCATCGCGAAAACAAAGGCGGCACCCATGGCAGCGTCCCTCGGGCTGTGGGCCTGTTTGGCGCCTTTGGCAACAAGCTCCATGGCGGCCGTGGGTTCCCGGTTCCATACCGTCACGTTGTGCCCCGCCTTGACGAGGTTCAAAGCCATGCGCGAACCCATGGCGCCCAGGCCCAAGAATGCAATGTTGATCAATTCGCACCCCTCAAAGGAACGCAGCCCGGGCCTACTTTCGGGGGCCCGCTGTCACACGGAGCGTGGCCTTTGCCAGCGTGTTCTGATAAATGAACACGCCGATCAAGGCCGAACTGGCACCCTTGTCCACCGGCAGCTTGTCCACTTTCAAGGCGTGCACGGTGTAGACATAGTCGTGCTTGCGGCCCGGCGGCGGGCAAGGGCCGATGAAGCCAGGCTTGCTCATGTCGGTGTTGCCTTCCACCGTGCCGGGCGGCAGCATTCCGCCATTGGCGCCACCCGGCAGGGACGTGGTCGACACCGGAATGTCGTAGGCAACCCAGTGCCAGAAGCCGCTGCCGGTCTGCGCATCCTTGTCATAGAACGTGACGGCAAAGCTCTTTGCGCCCGCAGGGGCGTTCTTCCAGCTCAGGTCCGGCATCACGTTGCCTCCCGCGCAGCCGAAGGCGTTTGTATAGTTTTCGGGTGCGATTCCTTCGCCTTGCTTGAATGCCTTGCTTTGCAGTTCGAAGTCATTGGCGTGGGCGGTGTGCGCGGCGGCGGCCAGCGTCACCAATGCAAGTGTTGCGAAGCGATTCATGGAATGTCCTTTTGGGTGGGTTGAAATTTGGTGGGTCTCGTTGAACTCAAAGTGAGCCCTCAAGTGCATGTGTGCGGCTGCTCAACCGCCCCACACATAGGCCGTCTTGATCCGCGTAAACATGTCACGTGCATGCACGCCTTGTTCGCGCGGCCCGTGGCTCGAGCCCTTGGTGCCGCCGAAGGGAACGTGATGGTCCACGCCCGCCGTCGGGAGGTTGACCATCACCATCCCGGCCTGCGCATTGCGGCGGAAGTGCTGGGCGTGCTTGAGGCTGGCGGTGCAGATGCCCGCTGACAGGCCGAATTCGGTGTCGTTGGCGACCGCCAGGGCCTCGTCGTAATCGGCGACTTCAATGACCGCTGCCACCGGGCCGAATATTTCTTCTCGCGCGATTCGCATCGACGGGTGTACGTCGACGAACAGCGCAGGCTCAAGAAAGTGGCCTTTGGTGTCGCGTGACAGCATCGTGCCCCCGCGGGCCAAGGTCGCGCCTTGCGCTTGGCCGATCTCGATGTAGGAAAGGTCTTGTTCGAGTTGGCGGGCATCGGCCACAGGCCCGATGTGGGTGCCGGCATGACATGCATGGCCCACCACAAAGCCCTTCATGCCTTCGACCAGCGCGCTGACGAAGCGGCGATGGATACCGCGTGTGACGATCACTCGCGACGAAGCCGTGCAGCGTTGCCCCGTTTGATGAAATGCGCCGTCCAGTGCACACGATACGGCGATGTCGATCGAAGCGTCGTCCAGAACCACCAGTGGATTTTTGCCTCCCATCTCAAGCTGCACGCGCTTGAGCCGGCGCGCCTGCGATGCGGCAGCGGCCACCAGCCGCCCCGTGCTCGCGGAGCCCGTGAAGCTGATGGCATCCACCTCGTCGGACCTGATCAAGTCGGCGCCGATCTGGGCACTGCGCCCGACAACGAGATTGAAAACCCCCGCCGGCACACCCGCGCGCTGCAGGATCTCGGCCAGTGCGTGAGCCGACGCCGGCACCAGCTCGGCGGGCTTGAACACCACGCAATTTCCCCAGGCCAGCGCGGGCGCGATTTTCCAGGCAGGAATCGCCAGCGGAAAATTCCAGGGGGTGATCACAGTCACCACGCCCAGGGGCTCGCGTGTGATGTCTATGTCCACGCCGTCTCGCACCGAAGCGATCTTCTCGCCCCCGCTGCGCAGGCACTCCCCTGCATGAAACTGGAATATCTGGGCGGCGCGTTCAACTTCGCGCCGCGCGTCCGCGAGAGTCTTGCCCTCTTCGCGTGCAATCAACGTGGCCAGCTCTTCGCCTCTGGCGGCAATCTCCTGGGCGGCGCGTTGCAGCACATCGTGCCGCCGCAATGGCGAGGTCGCGGCCCAGCCCGGAAACGCCCGGCGGGCGGAGGCTACCGCCGCGCGCGCTTGCGCGGGAGTGGCCAGTGCGAATCGGCCCACCGGGTCGTCGCGATCGGAAGGATTGGTATCGAGAGTCTCATCACCTCCCGATACCCATTCACCCGCAATCCAGTTCTGGCCGTGGATCACCGCAAGCCTCGTATGCAGTGCGGCGTTGCGCTCTTGTCGGGGAATGCGGGGCCGGCCTGCTGGCCTGTCTCAGGTAGTGACGGCCCGTTGTCTTGGTTCATGCAGGTGATGCTCGCAGTTCACGGCACTGGCTCCAAGCTGAGGGAGACTGCTTCAGACCGAATGAAAAACTGGTTCTCGCGCAGCCTGGCAATGGCTCGATCACCAATCAGGACTGCACCAGGGAAATCCCGACCTCGTGTCGAAAATCCTTGTTGTCATTCGTCGTGGGTTAGCGGGGACTGTCCGCGACCAGCCATCGGAGTACGAACCATGACCATGCGGCAGGAAAAAATGACCACCACGGTCTCGATCAGCATTGACGTACCGGACCTCGAGCAAGGGGTCGCCTTCTATTGCACCGCGTTCGGCTTCTCCCAGGAGTCCGAGCCTGTGCCCGGTGTGGCTGTCTTGCGGGGCCTCAACATCGAGCTGTGCCTGCTCGAAAAGCCTGCCGGCTCCAAGCCGTCGCCGAAGACGAATGACAGGCGCAAGTTCGAGCGCCATTGGACGCCTGTGCATCTCGACTTTCATATAGAGGATCTCCACGCATCCCTCAAGCGAGTCGAGGCGCTCGGCGCCAAACGCGAGCAAGTCTTCGACAACCCGGAGCATGGGTCCGCTGCCTTCTGCAGCGACCCATTTGGGCACGGCTTCTGCCTCCTCGAGCGAACAGAGCACAAAGGTGCTGCGTAGACCCGATTCCGCCCCCTATTTCCATCTCCCTCCCAATTCAAACTCGCGATGGCTGGCCCCGACATTCCCTTCTGGCAACAGCGCTACTTGACGCAGCAAACCCCTTGGGACGATGGCGCCGACGACCCTGAGCTTCTGGGCTGGCTGAGCGATGGCCACCTGAGCGCCCAAGACGCCCCGGTGCTCGTGCCCGGCTGCGGCTCGGGCCGCGACCTGCCGCTGCTCGCGGCATAGCGGTCACCGGTATTGACTACACGCCCGCTGCCGTGGCCCTGACGCGTGAGCGGCTGGCGCAAGCTCGCCTGGCGGCCCCGCTCGTGCAGGTAGAGCATGCCGACGTCCTTACCTGGCTGCCGCCTGCGCCAGTGGGAGCCGTGATCGAGCGCACCTGCCTGTGCGCGCTGCACCCCGACCACTGGTTGCGCTACGCACAGCAACTGCATGCGTGGCTGCTGCCCGGCGGAAGGCTCTTCGCGCAGTTCGAGCAGGCTCCGCGAGCCGAAGCGGCCGAGGGCTGGGTAGCCGGTCCGCCGTACCACTGCGACATCAACGCAATGCGTGCGCTCTTCAGTGCCGACCGTTGGTCGTGGCCCAAACCCCCGTACCCGCGCGGCGCCGAAGGCGATCACCTCACGGTGGTGCTCACCAAGCTGAATGGATAGCTGAGCGGCACGCTCCGTGTTGAGGCCGCCAGCACCACGCACATCGATTCCGGCCGGTGCATCGGGTAAGGCCAGCATTTCAGTCCGAGGCCGTCCGGCGCCGGCGGCGGATCGAATGTCTGTTGGTCCGCGGCTCGAATGGTCACTGCCGACCGACATCCGCGGCCCTGGAACTCGTCGCCCCGAAGCGGTCTGTCGGACTTGTACGCAGGCCCCTGAAGGAGGGCCCGCAGCGGAGGGCACACACCGGTAGGCGGCACTCAGGGCGATGCGGCGCATAGATAGTTCTAGGGATGACATCCGTGTGCCGCCTGATCAACACTGCTCGCTCGGAACTTTCAGCGCCAGTGCAATGACCACGGAATCAACTCCCCCGCCACGCCTCCCGCCAGCAACGTTCGGGCCGGCGCAGCGGCTTGCCCACGTCCCAACGAGAGACGGCTGCATGCCATGAGCAACAAACCGGAATCTGAAGAGCCATCGGGCACGCCCGCGCCGCCGGTGCCCGCGTCGCCACCCCTCGCATCGCCGAAAAGAGGTGCGTTCCCGACGCCCAGATCGGAGATAGAGAAGGCAACCCCATTCGTCCCCGACGCCGCGCCTCGCCCGGACGACACGACACCCCCATCCGATCCATCGCAGGGCACGGTGGGCAAGAAGACAGGCTGATCCAGCCTGGGTCTCGAACAGCAGTCGAGAGCGATTTCCAAACCGACTTCACCAAGGAGGAAGCCATGCCAGTTTCGACCCCCAAGCGCGGAGCGCTGCCATCGCTGCGCAGCACGCTCGCCGCCGCAACGCCGTACCGCTCGAACATCGGAGCGCCGCTCGCGTACCTCGTCAGACCTGCGCGCATCTCGATGTGGGGCAATGACGTCCACGGTGACTGCGTCTCTGCCGAGGAGGCCTTCGCCAAGGCCTGCAACAACCCGGAGATCTTCATTTCGGACGCCGACGTGGTCGCGTGGGCCACGCGACACGGCGTGCTCGAAGGCGCGAATATCGCCCAGGTCATGACCTGGATGCAGACCGACGGCTTCGCCGGCAACGGTGTTATCTACAACGACGGCCCGCACCAGTCCGTCAATTGGATGGACGCCGGAACCCTGCACGCCGCGATCTGCGCAGGCCCCGTCAAGATCGGCGTGGCGGCGGACCAGATCGAAACGGCTTGGCGAAGCACCGGTGGCCACACCGGCTGGTTCGGTACCGGCTGGCATGCGGACGGCAATGAGGATCATTGTGTCTCTCTTTGCGGCTACGGAACGCTGGCCTGGCTGGCGTCGCAGTTCGGCGTGACAGTACCTGCCGGTGTGGACGGAAACCGCCAGGGGTATGCCCTGTTCACGTGGAATTCGATCGGCATCGTCGATGCCGCGTCGCTCCTGGCGGTCACGCACGAGGCCTGGATCAGAATTCCGACGACCGTCGTGCAGGCGACCACGGGCTGGCATCCCTGGTTCCGCGTATCGGGTGGCGGGGCCGCACTGGGTTCGCCCATCACCGTCGTCGCGCGCAATCCCAATCATCTCGATCTGTTCGTCACGGGCGGGGATGGCCGCATCTACTCCACCTGGTGGGACGCCAATAGCGGCTGGGCGAACTGGTTCAATGTGTCCGGTGGTCGCGCGGCGCTCGGCTCGCCGATCACCGCCGTGGCGCGAAATCCCAACCACCTCGACCTGTTCGTCGTGGGCACCGATGGCCGGATCTACTCCACCTGGTGGGATGCGAATGGCGGCTGGGCCAATTGGTTCAACGTGTCGGGCGGCCGCGCAGCCCTGGGTTCCAGGGTGGAAGTCATCTCCCGCAACCCCAACCACCTGGACCTGTTCGTCACGGGCACGGACGGCGGCATCTACTCCACCTGGTGGGACGCGAATGGCGGCTGGGCCAACTGGTTCAGGGTGTCCGGGGGCAGCGCGGCGCTCGGCTCACCGATCACCGCCGTGGCCCGAAACCCCAATCACCTCGACCTGTTCGTCACCGGGACCGACGGTCGGATCTATTCGACCTGGTGGGACGCGAATGGGGGGTGGGCCAACTGGTTCAACGTGTCCGGCGGCCGCGCCGCGCTCGGTTCGCCGATCACTGCCGTCGCCAGGAATCCCAACCATCTCGACCTCTTCGTCACCGGTACCGATGGCGGCATCTACTCCACGTGGTGGGACGCAAACGGCGGCTGGGCGAACTGGTTCAGGGTCTCGGGCGGCGCGGCCGCGCCCCGTTCACGCATCAATGTGGTTTCTCGCAATCCCAACCATTTGGACCTGTTCGTTACGGGCACCGACGGGCGCATCTACTCCACCTGGTGGGACGCCAACGGGGGTTGGGCAAGTTGGTTCAACGTATCGGGCGGGGCGGCGGCGCTTGGTGCGCCCATCGACGCGATTGCGCGATACCCGAACCATCTCGACCTCTTCGTGACGGGCACGGACGGGGGCATCTACTCGACCTGGTGGGATTGATGGCGTCCCGGGTCAACTGTGCGGAAATTCTCCACATGCGCCATGCTGATCCGGGTGCGGGTTACTAATTCGACGTGAAACGAAGGGAAGGGAAATGCTATGGACAGCCAACAGGATCTTCAGAACAGCGTGCCGGATGCCGCGGGCGTCGACATGACCCAAGGTGCAGCGCAGGGCAGGATGCCGGGCGTGGACGCACCGGTCGGCGCGGCTTCGGGCCCGATGGGGGGCACGGACATGACCCAAGGTGCCGCCACGGGCCGGATGCCCGGCGTGGACGTGACCGGCGGCGCAGATGCCGGGCAAACGCGCGGGCCGGACATGACCGAGGGCGCCGCTGCGGGCCGGATGCCCGGCGTGGCCGCTGACTGAGGACGCTCAAGCGAACTTCCAGCTCGACACCCGTCCAGCAGATGGTCGAGAGGTCCTCGTGGTAGACGACCTTCGCCGTCTCGCTTTCGGCCGCGCACAGCGCCACCATCAGCGGCACCAGATGGTCTTCCTGTAGGGAGGCGGTGCGCGCGGCCGGCGCGTTTTCCCTTTGCAGCAGCCGGGCGCAGCGTTCCGCCGGCGATAGGCCTTCTAACGTCTGCTGCAGCCACTGGTCGAAAGCGCGTGACGGCGCCACTGCGCCAGGGCTGCGCAGGCGAAGTTTGTGGATGCTCCGCCCGCTCCCAGGATCAGCATGCCCTCGTCGCGCAGCGGCGCCAGCGCGCGGCCGACGGCCAGGTGTTCGGCCGGGGTCGTAGCCTTGCTTCAGCGACAGCTGCGGCACCGGCACGTCGGCGTTCGGGTACATCACTGCCCAGCACCGACCCTCTTGACAGGCCGGCGACCGCTTTCAGGCGGGTGCCAAACGTCCGTCGGTCACGCATCCGAATTCGGCGGTCACGCCGTAGCGGCGGCCAGCGAGGTGCCGCAGACCGCTCCGGCACCGGCCAAGACGGGCACCGAAGACTGGGAGACGTTCTGAAGGCGGGATGAAATGGAGTCCTGCGCGGTCTGGGATGCGCTGACTTTCCCCACGCTCCAGCTGAATTCGGCCCAGGTCTGAAGTCGACCTTGCCAGCCTTGCAGTACTCAGAACTTCGAGTGCCTCACTGCCGCTTCCAGCCGGCCCGCCACGGTGAACCGGCCGCCGCCTTGCGGCTCAATCACGACCATTTCGCCGGTTCCCGGAGAGATGCCGGATACGGCCTGAATCGTCGATCCGTGAGTCACCAGCATCACATTGCCCGAGACGGGTCTGCGCGAAATGAGCTCTCTCAACTGTTCTATCTGCCGTGCCCCCACACGGCGGGCATGTGCACGGCCTTCATCCGTCAGATTGCGCTGCGTACTGCAGTCGTTCAAGACCATGCCTTCGGGATCGCCTGTGCCGGGTGTGGTCGCGGTGTGGCGCATCAGTACGACCTGCCCACCACCCTTCAGCAACGACCACAGAGCCTCGTCGGCATGGGCGGGCCAGACCAGCGCGCACCCTGCCAGGAACACGGCAATGGCATTCCAGGCCATTTCAATAGCCCCGATCGCGATCGACGGTGCCTTGAAGCGGCTCGCCATCGAGCCAATGCTCGAGATTGGCCGCAAACAACTCGGCCACGAGTTCGTCGCGCCGGGGATGCAGGCCGCCCACGTGGGGGAGTACCAGCACGCCCGGTGTGCGCCATAGCGGGTTGTGCTGGGGCAGGGGCTCTTCGCGAAAGACGTCGAGGATCGCGCCGCCGATGGCTTTCGCATTCAGTGCTGCGATCAGCGCGTTGTCGTCCACGGCTGCGCCACGTGCGAAATTGAGAAGCCAGGCGTCGGGCTTCATGGCAGCGAGCCGCGGTGCATTCATGAAGTTCTCGTTCTCTGGCGTTTGCGGGATCAGCAGCACCACGAAGTCGGCCTGCGCGAAGGCCTGCTCGGCCTCAGCGGTTGTGTAGACCGTGTCTACATGGGGCACGGCGACTGCGCGCCGAGCGACTCCGATGACGCGCAACTCGAGCGCCTGAGCCTTGCGCGCCAGCTCCGAGCCGATCGTCCCCAATCCGACGATGCACAGCGTCTTTCCCGCAAGCGGTTCGCCCATGCGCCGCGTCCAGCGGGCGTGAGCCTGGTCCGCCATGGCATGCCGAAACGGTTTCGTGATCCAGAAGAGCGCGCCCAGGATCGTCTCGGGCATCTGCACGCGATGAGTGCCCCGGGCGACCGTCAGCACGATGTCATTGCGCAGATCGGGACGAGCAAGCCAGCCTTCCGCGCCCACGGTTTGAGCCTGGAGCCAACGCAACGCGCGCATGCGAACGAGAAGTCCAACTGGTGCGTCCCACGCCAGCAGCACTTCAGCGCCATCGAGAAGCTCGCGCGAGGGCTGCTGCGCTCGCGCAAGCGCATGCAGTTGCACGCGTCCGACTATTCCGCGCCGTTCGATGGCCTCTTCGTAGGGCCGTGCGTCGTCAACCCAAGCCAGCACTTGGCATGCGCTCATGGCGCGCGCAGCGCATTGGCGCCTTCGAGCGCGACCTGCTCGTCCTGGTCCGATGAAGAACCGGACACACCGATCGACCCGATGATCTTGTTGTCGACAATGATGGCCACGCCCCCTGCCAGCGGCAGCGCGCCGGGCACGCGCATGTATCCCATGCCCCCGGCTGCAACCTGCTGGGCGTACCAGCGGCTGCTGCGCTTGTAGGCGACGACGGTATAGGCCTTGGCGGCCGACACTTCCAGCGAACCGAACTGCGCCTGGTCGAGGCGCTGCACGACTTTGGCGTGGCCGGCGGGATCGAGAACCGTGATCACGACCCGCCATCCGTTCCTGCGCGCCAGCGCCGTTGCGGCTTCCATCACCTTGGCCGCTTGCGCGTCTGTGATCGGGTCGCCGTAGTCGATGGCATAAACGGGCGCGGGAGCGGGCGGGGCTGCTGTCTGGGCGTGGGCCGAAACGGCGCCCGCAAGCAGCAAGGCCAAGGCAAGACGGTGGGTGGTCATGGTGATCCCCGATTGAATTGAAAGGCGAAGGCTCGGTGTCGAGACGTCTGATTCAGTCATCGGGCTTGATGCCCGCGGCAGTGATCACCTTGGACCAGCGCGCAACTTCCCGGCTCAGTCGTTCATTGGCGCTCGCCAGTGTTTGCGGCGTCAGGATGTTCACGCCGTGCTCCTGCAGACCCTTCTGGATCTCGGGGTCGCGCATGATTTTCGCCACCTCGGCGTTGAGCCGCTGCAGCGCTTCCGTCGGCGTGCCGGTGGGCGCGAGCAGCCCGTAGTAGATGGACACATCGAAGTCCTTCCAGGGCGGCCCGCCTGCTTCTGCCACCGTCGGCACCTCGGGGAGCGTTTGCACGCGCCGCGCAGTGCTTACCGCCAGCGCACGGAGCTTGCCGGCCTTGATGAACGGCAGCGCCGAAGGAACCGTGTCGGCCATCATGTTGACCTGCCCGCCGATCAAGTCGGTTATCGCGGGCGCGCTGCCTTTGTACGGCACGTGCAGCATTTCCAGCCCCGCCTGGATTCGAAACAGCTCTGCGGTCATGCGGTGCGGCGCACCGGCCCCACCGGACGCATAGGTGACCTTGCCCGGGTTGGCGCGGGCGTACGCCACCAGCTGGCCGAAGGTCTCGACGGGAAAGGCCGGGTGCACCACGAACACCATCGGCACCTCTCCTACGACCTGGATCGACGCGAAGTCCTTGAGCAGGTCGTAGCCCGCACGCGCGCCGCTCAAGGTCGCCATGGCGGCATGCGAAGAGAGTGCGCCCATCAGCAGGGTGTAGCCATCGGCCTCCGCCTTGGCCACTTCCCTGGCGCCGATGTTCCCGCTGGCGCCGGGGCGGTTGTCGATCACCACCGGTTGCTTGAGCACGGCAGACAACCGCTGCGCCAGCAAGCGCCCGATGATGTCGGTGGCACCGCCGGGCGGATAGGGCACCACCATCCGAACGGCCTTCTCGGGGTACGCGGCCCAGGCGCTTCCAGCGCAGGCCAGGCCTGCCGCGCTGACGCATGCGGATATCACGGTACGACGGTTGATGTGCATGACCATGTCCGTCAAACGATGGTGTTGCCGCCATCCACCAGCAGCGTGTGGCCGGTGACGATGCGGGCATGGGGGCCAGCCAGGTACAGAACGGCTGCGGCCACTTCCTCGGGCTCCGCCGGCCGGCCCAGCGGCACGAGCGCCACACGGCGCGCGAAGTCCGGGTTCTCCATCGCCTTCGTGAGCATGTCGGAGTTGGTATAGGTCGGCGACACGCCGTTGACCGTGATGCCATGCGGCGCCCACTCGGCGGCAAAGGTCCGCGTGAGCTGGTTCAACCCGCCCTTGGAGGCTGCATACGTGGCGCGCAGCGGCGCGGCGATGTGGCCCGACTGGGAGCCGATGTTGACGATGGCCCCGCGCACGCCCTGCTCGATCATCCTTCTCGCGATGGCCGTGCTGGTGAAGAAGGCGCCCTTCAGGTTGACGCTGAGGATCCTGTCGTATTCGTCTTCGGAGACGTCGATCGCCGCATTGATCGCGATGATGCCGGCACTGTTGACGAGCACATCGATGCGACCCATCTCGGACCAGGCTTGAGCGGCGAATTCGCGGGTGCTTGCAACATCGGCCACGTCGAGCGCCAACGCGATGGCGCGGCGACCCATGCCGCGAAGTACGCGGGCGGTCGCCTCGCCTTCCGCCTGGTTCCTGCTGCCGATGACGATGTCTGCTCCGGCATACGCGCAGGCCTCGGCGATGATGCGGCCGATGCCCTTGCTGCCGCCCGTGATCGCGACGACTTTGCCTTCCAGGCTCAGTGTCAGCGGCCGTGCCAGCAGAGGCTTCTCAGTGGTGTTCATGCGTGTTCTCTCCTGACGTGCTTGCAACGGGGTTGCCCGCGGCTGCACCGGGCTTGAGGTGTGAGTCCAGCTCGATCCCCAGGCCGTTGATGAGCGCCACGTTGCCCGCGGCGAGTTGCACGACCGTCATGAACTCGGCATACATGCCGTCCGTCAAACCCTTTGCGCGCGCTGCGGCCAGGTGGGTACGCAGGGCATAGTCATTCGCGTGGCTGACACCCACAGCCATGTAGATCAGCTCCTTCGTCAACGCGTCGAGCCGGCCTGGCGCCATGGCCGTGCACACGGCTTTCCACTTGAGCTGCAGCAATGCGGGGTCGTGGGCCAGCGTCTTCCAGAAGTTGTTGATCGCGGTGGTCTTTCGCACCGCGCGGATCTCGTCGTAGACAGCGCGGACCTCGGGCGCCGCGTCTTCGTATTCGATGGGAGGCAGGATGTTCACGGTTCACTTTCCGGGGATTGAAGGAAGTCGAAATCAACGCCACGGTCGGCCTGCGTGACCGACTGCAGAAACAGCTTGAGGTAGCCGCGCTGTGCGCTCGGCTGAACCACGGGTTGCTCGGAAGCCCGGCGAGCCAACTCCTCGTCGCTGACGCACAAGGTGAGCTCGCGCCGCGCGACACTCAACTTGATGCGGTCGCCGGTGCAAACGTGCGCCAACGGCCCACCCGCGGCGGCTTCAGGGGTCACGTGCAGCACCACGGCGCCAAATGCAGTGCCGCTCATGCGGCCGTCGGAGATGCGCACCATGTCTTTGACGCCCTGGCGCGCCAGCTTGGCGGGAATGGGTATGTAGCCGGCCTCGGGCATGCCGGGGGCGCCTAACGGCCCGATGCCCTTGAGCACCAGCACGTCGCCGGCGTCGACATCCAGCGCAGGATCGTCGATTCGGCGACTCAAGTCGTCCAGGCCCTCGAACACCACGGCGCGGCCTTCGTGCTCCATCAGCCGCGGGTCGGCCGCGGCCTGCTTGACGATGGCGCCGCCGGGTGCGAGGTTGCCGCGCAGCACAACGATGCCGCCTTGGGCGTGAATGGGCCGGTCGAGCGGGCGGATCACGTCTTGGTCGAAGCCAGGCGGCGCGGCGTCGATCTGTTCGCCCAAGGTCATGCCGTTGACCGTGGCGGCCTCCAGTCTCAGCAGTGGGCGCAGCTGCCGCAGCAGTGCCGGCATGCCGCCGGCCCGATGGAAGTCTTCCATGTAGTGCTCGCCCGTGGGCTTGAGGTTCACCAGCACCGGCGTTTCCCGGCTCAGAGCGTCCAGCCGGGCCAGGTCGAGCTTGATGCCCACCCGGCCGGCGATGGCCGTGAGGTGCAGCACGGCGTTCGTCGAGCCACCGAGCGCCAGCAGCACCCGCAATGCGTTCTCGAAAGACGCGGCGCTCAAGACTTGGCCAATCCCCAATCGCTGGCTCGCCAGCCAGACGGCTTGCGTTCCGGTCTGTTCCGCCACGCGCATTCTCGCGGCCGATACGGCCGGCGGCGAGGCGCCGCCAGGCACCGTCAGGCCCATGGCCTCGGCTGCGCAGGCCATGGTGGAGGCCGTTCCCATCACGGAGCAGGTTCCGACACTGGGCACGAGCTCGCTGTTGATCTGCGTGATCTCCGCGTCGTCGATCTCACCCGCGCGCAAGCGGCCCCATTGGCGGCGGCAGTCGGTGCATGCACCCATGCGCGTACCGCGGTGCGAGCCTGTGAGCATGCTGCCGGTGAGGAGCTGGATCGTGGGCAGACCGGCAGAGGCGGCACCCATCAATTGCGCGGGCACCGTCTTGTCGCAGCCGCCGATCAGCACGACCGCATCGATGGGTTGCGCTCGCAGCATCTCCTCGGTGTCCATCGACATGAGGTTGCGCAGCAGCATCGAGGTCGGCGCAGCAAAGCTCTCGTGCAATGAGATCGTGGGAAACCGCATGGGCAGGCCGCCGGCCAGCATCACGCCGCGCCGCACCGCTTCCAGCAGCTGCGGCGTGTTGCCATGGCAGGGGTTGAAGTCGCTGCTGGTGTCTGCGATGCCGATCACGGGGCGGTCGAGCGCGCTGTCGGTGTACCCGCCCCCTTTGATGAAGGCCTTGCGCAAGAAGAGGGAGAACCCGCTGTCACCGTAGTGCGTGAGACCTGCACGCAATCCCGTGCTGCGCTTTGAATCTCGTGGGCCTTGGGTCATGCAGGCATTGTTCGGCCGTGCCACGCGCCCTGCCAGATGCGGCAGGTTGGATCAGACTGAAGAGAATGCTGGTTCTGGCAGAAGCTTGCGCGGGTCACCACGCGCGGCCGAAACGGCTCTTGGCAGAGCGACAGCGTTCGCCTGTGATCAACCCGCCGGCCGTCACCCGCCAGCGGGCTGAGGGGATTCTGGTTTGGAGAACACGGCGCAAGCCTGATCCACGAACGCTTCAATCAACTTGCGGCGAGGGCTGTTGACGGCGGCCAGTACCCCAATGCGTCGAACAGGCGCCAGGCCAGGCAGCGGAATCCGCGCCAGCGCCATGCCGCTGGTCCACAGCCATGACCAGTCGGGCAGCAACGAAACGCCCAGCCCGCGCTCCACCAGCGCCGCGATCGCGAGCAAGCCGTCGATCTCCAGCCGCTGCTCGGGCCAGATGCCGTGCTGGCGCAGGTACTGGTCCGCCAGTTGGCCGCCCAATACGGACCGCTCGTAGCGGATGAAGGGTTCACGGCGCAGAAGTTCATGCGCATCGCTGCCGGCCAGGCTGCTGTGTGCGATCACCACGAGAGGCTCGGCCTGCAATTCATGCCACCGGCAGGTCTTCGTGATCGCGAACTGCGGCTCCACCACCACGGCCGCATCCAACTCGCCGGAAGCCACGCGTCTGCATAACTCCACAGAGGCACCGGGTGTCACGAACAAGGCCAGCCTTGGATGGACGGCGTACAAGCGCTCCAGCACAGGCGGCAGTATGTTGGTCAGGGCAGAGACAAAGCACCCGAGCCGCAGTTCGCCGACCTCGGTGCCTTCGTGAGCGAGGGCATTGAGGTCCCGCCCCGCGCGCAGCACGGCACGCGCACTCTCGAGAATGCGCAACCCCGCTTCTGTCGGGCGGGTCGTGCGTCCGGTGCGCGTGAGAAGCCGAACGCCCAGGTCGGTCTCGAGTGCACGGATACGCGAGGTAATCGCAGTGGCCGTCAGGTCGAGCCGACGCGCGGCCTCGGCGACCGAGCCATGATCCACCACGGTGACAAAACTCTGGATGAAGCGGATGTCCATATAGGAAGCTGGGCTGGGTGCGCCAACATTCTATTCACGGCATTGCGGCCTGGATTCGTGTGTGCGACGCCGTGCCACCAAGTGCTCAAACAAGCGCTGAACGCCGACGCGCAGCGGGCCAAGCGCGATCGCTCAGCCGATCACAGACGCCGTTTCGTCAAGGCCGCCACGTCGCGCAGCCAGGGCTGGCGTGCCCAGTGGCCTTGCGCAAACGCGTCGATCTGGTCGCGGTAGGTCAGCGACAGGCCGATGTTGTCCAGCCCTTCGAGGAACATGCGGCGGTGGCGAGGCATCAACTCGAAGGCGTCCTGCACGCTGCGGCTGCGCAGGGCCTGCGCGGTGATGTCGATCCGGATGGTGTTGCCCGACGGATCGTCGGCTTCGTCCATCAGCTTCGCGATCGACTCCCGCGGCAGTGTCACCAGCAGCAGGCGATTGGTCATCGCGTTGGAATAGAAGATCTCGGCGAAGCTGGGCGCGACGATCGCGCGTATGCCGAACTGCTGAAGGCCCCACACGGCATGCTCGCGGCTGGAGCCGCACCCGAAGTTGGCGCCGCCGATCAGGATGGATGCCGCCGCATGCGTTGCGCGGTTCAGCACGAAGTCGGGCCGGGCCTGCCCTTGGGCATCGAAGCGCAGGTCGTAGAGCAGACCCTCCGCGAGGCCGGTCTTGTCGATGCCGCGCAAGAACTGCTTCGGCATGATCTGGTCGGTGTCGAGGTTTTCGATGCGCAGCGCAGCCGCGCGTCCCTCGATGACGATGGGTTCGGTCATGGCAGGGCCTCCAGTCGGCGCACATCGGTGATGCGGCCCGTGACGGCTGCCGCAGCGGCCATGGCCGGGCTCATCAGGTGCGTGATCGCACCGCGACCTTGGCGTCCTTCGAAATTGCGGTTGGTGGTCGAGGCGCAGCGCACGCCGTCGCCAAGCACGTCGTCGTTCATCGCCAGGCACATGGAGCAGCCCGCGTTGCGCCACTCGAATCCAGCGCTCAGGAACACCCGGTCCAGGCCCTCGGCCTCGGCGGCCGCCTTCACTGCGCCGGAACCCGGCACCACCATCGCGCGTACGCCTTCGGCCACGTGGCGGCCGCGCACGATGCCGGCGGCGGCGCGCAAGTCTTCGATACGGCCGTTGGTGCACGAGCCGATGAAGACGTGCTGCACCGGGGTTCCTTCGATCGCGGTTCCGGCTTGCAGCTTCGTATAGCGCAGTGCGCGGTCCGCGCTGCTGCGCACCGGGCCATCCGGCAGGTCTTGAAGCAGTGGAATGGTTCCGTCGACCGCCACGACTTGGTCGGGGCTGGTCCCCCAGGTCACCTGGGGGACCACTTCGCTGGCGTCGAAGAGGTGCTCGGCGTCGAAGCGTGCGCCCTCGTCCGAGCGCAGCTCGTTCCATGCGGCAAGCGCCGCGTCGCGGTGCCGGCTCGCGACGTCGGGCGCGCGGGCCATCACGTAGTCGATGGCCTTCTGGTCGGGTGCGATCAGCGCCCCCCGCGAGCCGGCCTCGACGGTCATGTTGCACAGCGTGAAGCGGGCCTCGATCGACAGCGCATCGACGGCGCTGCCGCAGAACTCGACCACATGGCCGCGCGCGCCCTGCGCGCCGATGCGGCCGATGACGGCGAGCACCAGGTCCTTCGCCGTGGTCCCGACGGGGAGCGTGCCGTCGATGCGGATGCGCATGTTCTTGGCCACGCGGTAGGTCAGCGTCTGGGTCGCCAGCACGTGCTCGACCTCGGTGGTGCCGATGCCGAACCCGAGCGCACCCAGCGCGCCGTAGGTCGTGGTGTGGCTGTCGCCGCAGATCACGACCATGCCGGGGCGGATCATTCCGTGTTCGGGTGCGACGACGTGCTCGATGCCCTGCAGTGCGTCGTTGGTGTCGAACAGCGGGATGCCGAAATGGTCGCAGTTCTTCTTGAGGTTGCTCGCCTGGAGCGCCGAAGCGCCATCGGCAATCACGCGGATCTTGCCGGGGTGCGTGGGGATGATGTGGCTGACCACGGCCACGTTCTGGCCGGGCATCGGCACGCCGCGCCCTTGCTCGTACAGGCCCGCGAATGCTTGCGGGCTGGTGTACTCGTTCATCAGGTGCAGGTCGCAGAACAGGAGCACGTTCTCCTCGTCGAGGGCTGCGACCGTGTGCGAGTCGACGAGCTTGCGGTAGAGGGTTCGAGAGGTCATCAAGCGTCCTCGAGAAGAAAGGGCAATGCCTTCGCCAGCAGCAGCTCCGGCGCCTCTTCGGGGATGTAATGGCCGCAGGGCAGCGCTTCGCCCTGCACATTGGTCGCGATGCGCTGCCACAGTGCGAGGGGATCGAAGCAACGCTGCACCACGCCTTCGGCGCCCCACAGCACGAGCAGCGGCTGGGCGAGCCGGCGCTCTTGCGTGCGGTCGCTGCGGTCGTGCTCGAGGTCGATGCCGGCGGCAGCGCGGTAGTCCTCGCAGATGGCGTGGGCGGCGCCCGGCAGCGCCATGCAGCGCTGGTATTCGGCCAGCGCGAGCGGGTCGAAGGGCGCCAGGCCGGCACTGCGGCGCCCCATCACGTCGCGCACGTAGGCTGCGGGGTCGGCCTCGATCAGGCGCTCGGGCAATGGCGCGGGCTGAATCAGGAAGAACCAGTGCCAGTACGCGCGGGCGAAGTCGTCGTTCGCGAGAGCGTACATGTCCAGCGTCGGCGCGATGTCGAGCAGCACAAGCCGGCGAACGGCGGCCGGGTGGTCCACCGCCAGGCGGTGCGCGACCCGTGCACCGCGATCGTGGGCGAGAACGGCGAAGCGCTCGTGGCCCAGGGTGAGCATCAGGCTTTGCATGTCGGCGGCCATCTCGCGCTTGCTGTAGCGCGCGTGGTCGGCTCCGCCGGGGGGCTTTGAAGAGTCGCCATAGCCGCGCAGATCGGCGGCCACCACGGTGAAACTTCTGGCCAGTGTGGGTGCGACCCGGTGCCAGATCGAGAGGGTCTGCGGGTGGCCGTGGAGCAGGAGCAGTGGCGGGCCGCTTCCGCCGACCACCGCATTGATCTCGACGCCTTCGGCCGTGGCGACTCGCTGTGAGGCGAAGCCGGGGAACAGTGTGGGGTGCTTGTTCATCGTCGTTCCTGCTTCACGATGCTTCACGAATAGGGTGTGACGAAATCCTATGCGTGAATCTGGCAGCCATAATTTCTGCGTGGGAAGTTCTTTCATTCCTGTGAGTTATCAATGGACAACTTCTCGGACCTGGCTTTCTTCTCGCTGCTGGTGAAGCACGGCAGCATGTCCGCTGCGGCCCAGCAGCTCGGTGTGACGCCGCCAGCGGTCAGCAAGCGGCTCGCTGCGATCGAGCGTCGCCTCGGCGTGCGGCTCTTGCAGCGCACGACGCGGCGCATCAGCCTCACGCCGGAGGGCGAGACCTATCTCGTAGAAGGCGCCCGCGTTCTGGAAGAACTGGAGGCGTTGGAACGCACGGTGGCCGGAAGCAAGGCCGTGCCCAAGGGCCTGATGCGCGTTTGCTCGAGCTTGGGTTTCGGCCGCAAGCATGTCGCGCCCTTGCTGTCGAAATTTGCGCGCAAGTACCCGGACGTCGAAGTGCAGCTGCACCTGACCGATCGCCCGGTGAACCTGGTCGAGCAAGGCTTCGATCTGCATCTGCGTTTCGGCGAACTGCCGGACGCTCGGCTGACCGCACGCCTGCTGGCGAAAAATCGGCGGGTGCTCTGTGCTTCGCCTGCCTATTTGCGCCGCGCCGGCGAGCCGTCATCCCCGCGCGAGTTGGCGCAGCACGCGTGCCTCTTCATCCGCGAAAGCGAAGAAACCTTCGGCACTTGGCACTTGCGGTCCGGCGCACGCACGGAGACCGTCAAGGTGCGCGGCCCGCTCGCCTCGAACGACGGTGAGTGCGTGTTGCACTGGGCATTGGACGGGCATGGAATCCTGATGCGCTCGCTGTGGGAATCAGCACCGATGCTGCGTTCAGGAAGGCTCCGGCCGGTGCTCCCCGAATGGAGCCTGCCGCCGGCCGATGTCTACGCCGTGTTCCCCACGCGCAGCCACTTGTCGGCAAAGACACGAGCGCTGGTCGACTTCATGTTGGCGGCGTTCGAGCCGCACCGGGTCAACGAGGACGGTGGGTGGTAGCTGTCGCACATCCCCCGTGCGGGTGTCGAGCTGACCAGCGCATCTTCTGTCGAAGAGCTGAGAGAAAGCCTGCTTGGTTCGAAAGCGTACTTCGGCATCGCCGAGGTGCTGAGTTCTCTTCGCAAACAGTGAGCGGGAAGGGCGTGAGGTTCCTTGCTATCCTGATTTAGGCTTGGTGGTCGTTCGCTGACACGGAGTTGCTTATGGAAAACGACGCGCAGTTCCAGCAGGGGCCGAGCAATCTGTCTATGCCCGAAGCGACCGTCATTCCGGTCCTCCATTACCCTGATGTTCCGGCCGCGGTTGCCTGGCTGTGCAGGTCATTTGGCTTCACTGAACGCCTGCGAATCGCTACTCATCGAGTTCAACTCAATGTTGGCTCAGGCGCCGTCGTTGTGGCGCAAGGCGGCGCGTCATCATCTGGCGCGGAGCCCTTGGGAACGTCAATCATGGTCCGCGTGTCTGACGTCGATATGCACTTTGAGAACGCAAGGCAAGCCGGTGCCAGAATTCTCAGTGAGCCCGTGTCGCAGCTATACGGTGAGCGTCAATACAGCGTCGCCGATCTTGGAGGTCACGTGTGGACGTTCTCGCAAACCGAAATCAACGTCGATCCAAGCGCCTGGGGCGGCACACTCGTCTCAGGCGGTCAGAATGCGGCCTAACCATTCATGTCAGGCGTTGGCCCTCATATGCAGATCGAAGAATGCGAAGTTCCCTCCCTCAGCGTTCTGGATCGTCACTTGGTCGAAGCCGCATTCTTCCGAGATTCCTATCGCATGCCATTGACTCACACGCAAGCCAGCGTTGTCGAAATCTTCTTTGGTGTTTTCGGGCACCACCCACTGTGGATGAAAAGCATTCTGATTGCTCGGAACCGCGTTGCGCTCCTGTGTGGGCTCGATGCCGCAACCGTCTCCGAAATCATGAAGCCTGAAGTGAAGCGCAGCTACAACGTAGGCGACAAAATCGGCCCCTGGCCAATCTTCTCCTTGACCCAAAGCGAGCTTGTCGCTGGTCGCAACAACAAGCATCTGGACTTCCGGCTGTCCGTGCTAAAGGAAGCGAATGGTGACGCCATGAGCGCAGTCATTTCGACCATCTGCACGACACACAACGCCTTCGGAAGGCTCTATCTGTTCTTCATCATCCCGTTCCACAAATGGGGTGTACGGCGCTTGATGTCGAGAGCCCTTGCGGCGGGCAGGCTATGAGACAAACTCGATGCAATATTGGCGGGGCCGCAGTCGATACCCTAGTCGAGAGGACGCCACCCGGCAAGCTGGGCGCCGCCTCTCATCTCAAACGTTGAACTCATGACAAACGACAACCGGTTTGCACCTCCAAGCGCGGAGATCGCCGATCCTGTGCCTCAGCCGTTTCTGCAAGAAATGCCACGCCAAGTGAAGATCGCGGTCGGGCTTCTTTGGCTGAGTGTGGCCCTGTCAATTCCAATGTTTCTTCTTAGCGGTTCACATGAGCCGAGTGAAGAAGCACTTGATTCAACCGTCGTCGTATTTGTTTTGGGTGTCCTCTGCATCTTTAGCGCTTACGTAAACGTGATGGTCTACCGGGGGAATAACTGGGCTCGTCTGGTCATCCTCTTCTCCTTTGCTCTATCGGCGCTCATGTTGTATTTGCCCTCAGATGAATCCACTGCAATAGAACGTGCGCTAGAGGTTCTTCTTTTCGTCCTGGATGCAGTCACTGTCTACCTGCTATTCCGTGAACCAGGCTCGCTCTGGTTCAAGAATCGCGATGCTGCACAGTGAGCCACAACCAATCGAGTGAACGTTCAACATTAGACTTCGCCAGCTGTTATTTGCCCCTCATGTAAATAGTTAGATACCCCACAGGAATGCATGAATGACGGATGAACAGTTCTGGGCCATTGTTGAGGCCGCACGAGTGCAAGCGGGCGGCAACACGGATTCCCGTGTTCCACACCTCGGTGCCAAGTTGGCTCAATTGCCTCTATCCGAGATAGAAGGCTTCCAAAAGAAGTACGACGAAACAATCCATCTCGCGAACCGCTGGGATCTGTGGGGCGCCGCGTATCTCATGAATGGCGGCTGCTCGGACGACGGATTCCGGTACTTTTGCCATTGGCTGATTTCGGAAGGAAGAGAGCAATTCGAAGAAGCTCTTAACAATCCAGACGCCTTGGCCGACGTGCCACGCCAAGACTACTTCGAGCTGGAGGCCTTCGCGTACGAAGCATTGAAAGCCTACGAAGCGAAAGGAGGCGGCGAACTGGAACGAGACTTCACGATCGAGTTCGCTCAGCCACAAGGCACCGAGTGGTCAGAAGAGGAATTGCCATCGCTCTTCCCACGCTTGGCGAAGAAGTACGGTGAGGCCTAACCCTTTGGCGTATCTCGAAGACCCCGGGACCGTGAGGTTCCTTCCTATCTCGATTTAGGCGTCAAGAAAATGGCCTCAGGAACCTGCATGTGTGGAACCTTCAAATTCACCGTTGAAGGATCGTTTGGGGACGTACGGTATTGCCATTGCAGTAAATGCCGGCGCGGCAACGGGACTGCATTCACGGCCAACGCCAGAGTCCAGAGGTCTCAGTGGACTCTTGAAGGCCCTGCCGACAAGGTGACTGAGTTTGAACACAAGCCAGGATTGTTCAAGGCATTCTGTTCAAAGTGCGGGTCTCCGCTCTATGCTCGTTCGTCGCACGATCCTGACGACATTCGGGTAAGGCTTGGAGGATTCGAGGGTGTACTGGATGTGCGGATTACGGGTCATGTCTGGACGTCATCCAAGGCCACTTGGTACGAAATCGAAGACTCGATTCCGTGCTATTTGGAAGCTGTCACCAAATGAGCCTCTCTTGAAAAAGTTAGGCGCCGTACTTGCATGACCGGCGACTGCATCATTCGCGAAGCAGGTTTTGCCGATTCCCAGGCGCTCTTCGATGCGCACCAAGACTCGGTTCAAAACCTGTGTGTCGGGGCCTATTCCGCGGCACAACTTGCCGTTTGGTTTGAAGGCCGCTCGCCCGAGATCTATCGGCCAGCCATCGAGGCACATCAAATCTGGTTGGCCGTGCGGCATGGCCGCGTTCTTGGGTTTGTTGGCTTTGCTCCTGGCGAGGTCACACTTTTGTTCGTCCGTAAGGAAGCGGCAGGCCTGGGCCTTGGCAAGCGTCTCTTCGCACTGGGGCTGGCAAAGGCAGCGTCAGGATTTTCAGGGCCGCTTACTGTGATCGCCACACAGAACTCTCAGCGGTTCTATCAAGATCAGGGCTTCTTACCTGTAGAAGAAGAAACCTTCGTTCGCGGCAAGATGGAAATTCAGTTTCAAGTCGTCAAAATGCAGCGTTTCATGGCGGTGGCGTCATAAGACATGAGAGCCTCTCTTGAATTTCGAGTGGGTAAATGTCCCCAAATACCGTTCAGGCAGAGCCTGTCGAAGCCCTGCTCGCACCGTGACTTCGCTCAGCAGCCCTTCGACGGGCGGGCCTTCGCCAGGCTCAGTCCCTGCTCAGGGCGAACGGGGGTGGGGGTGCTGGACCCACTTGAAATTCAACTGAGGTCGATTGATGTTGGCAATGGCTGCGCAGAGTTGATCGCGTCGTCGACTTCAACGCCAAGTGCCTCGGCTCTGATGCCTACGATGCCGTGCTACGGCGCCAGGTTCACGCCGCTGCTGATGTCGAAGAAGTGCACCTTGTCCATGTCAATCGAGAAGCTTCGTACTTCGTTGTCTCGCGAATCGTCGTCCGCACCTGAGCGGGCCACCGCATGATGCGGGCCGGTGCGGATGTCGAGAAGTGTGCCGTGGCCCAGGTGCTGGATCACGTCGACCGTCCAGCGTGTGCCGTTGCCGGCCGGCACGCCGCCGTCGCGGGGCAGCACGTGGAAGTGTTCAGGCCGCACGCCCATCACGACGCGCCCTGGCGCGAGTCGATCGAGCGCCATGCGCTTGGGTTCGGGCACCGCGAGGCGGATGCCGCACTCACTGTCGATCACGTGGCCGTCGGCGTAGTTCAGCTCGATGAAGTTCATCGCTGGTGAGCCGATGAAGCCGGCGACGAAGCGATTCACCGGCGCGTTGTAGACGACCAGCGGCGCTGCCGCCTGCTGGATCACGCCTTCGTTCATCACCACGACCTTGCTGCCCATCGTCATGGCCTCGGCCTGATCGTGGGTGACGTAGATCGTCGTGGTGCGCAACTCGTGGTGCATCTTGACGAGAAAGCTGCGCGCTTCGACGCGCAGCTTGGCGTCGAGGTTCGACAGCGGCTCGTCCATCAGGAACACGCCCGGCCGCCGCACGACGGCGCGCGCCAGTGCGACACGCTGGCGCTGGCCGCCCGACAAGGCCTTGGGCAGGCGGTCGAGGAACTTGTCGATCTGCAGCCGCTTCGAGACTTCGCCCACTTGCCGTGCGATGTCGTCTTTCGGTGTCTTGCGCAGCTTCAGGCCGTAGGCGATGTTGTCGAGCACGGTCATGTGCGGGAAGAGTGCGTAGGACTGGAACACCATGGAGATGTCGCGGTCCTTAGGCGGCAGGTCGGTCACGTCGCGCCCGCCGATCAGCAAGCTTCCGCCCGAGATCGATTCGAGCCCGGCCACCATCTGCAAGGTGGTGCTCTTGCCGCACCCAGACGGGCCGACGAGCACCGTGAATTCGCCGTCGGCGATGTCGAGGTTGAGGTTCGTGATCACCTGGAGACCGCCGAAGCGTTTGTCCACGTTGACCAGTTCGACTGCAGCCATAGAGAGACCTCAGTTGGATGGAATGAATCAGCCTTTGACGGCGCCGACGAAATTGCCGCCGGACAACTTGCGATACGTCAGCAGGAACAGGATCGCGATCGGGATCTGCGAGATCACGAGCCCGGCTGCCGGCAGGTTGAACACGGAGATGTAGCGGTCGCTGTTGAGCTTGAGCATGCCGACGGTGAGCGGGAAGTTCGCCTCGCTGTTGAGGAACACGAGCCCGAACACGAACTCCTTCCAGATGGCGATGAAGTTCAGCGTGTAGCCGACCAGGATGCCCGGCACCGACAGCGGCAGGATGATCTGCCAGAAGACCTGCCAGTCGCTCGCGCCTTCGAGGTGTGCGGCCTTCTCGATCTCGCGCGGAATCGTCGTCATGAAAGCGCGCAGCGCGAGGATCTGCATCGGCATGCCATACACACCGTGCACGATGATCAGGCCGATGCGCGTGTCGAGCAGGTGCATGGCGCGCAAGGTGTCGTAGAGCGGGATCAGCACCGTCTGTTGCGGCAGCATCAGGCCCGTCAGCAGCACGCCGAAGATGAGCTTCTTGCCCGGCACCGGGAAGCGCGCCAGCGCGAACGCCGGTACCAGGCCGAGCAGCACCGCGAGCGCGGAGCCGAGGCTGGCGTAGACCAGGCTGTTCCACAGCAAGTGGTCGAAGCCGAGACCCGACCAGACGTCGACATAGGGCTTGAAGGTCGGCGAACTCGGCAGCGAGAACGGGCCGGCGAGGAAGTCTGCGTTGGACTTGATGGAGGTGATCACCATCAGCAAGATCGGCCCGAGCCAGACCGCGGCGATCAGCAGCGCGAACACCGTGCCCGAGATCTTTGGCAGCAGTTGCCACAGGCGCCGCGACCGGCACGCCGGCCGACGCAATGAGAGCTCAGTCATCGAAGGCTCCCTTCAACACCTTGCCGAGCACCAGCGCGGCGAGCGCCAGCGAGATCCCGAGGATGGCGACGCTGAGTGTTGCGCCGTAGCCGAAGCGCGAGTTCCAGAAGCTCTCAAGGTAGACCACGTAGCCGAGCACGTTGGTCTTGCCGAAGGGCGCGCCCTTGGTCATCGTCGCCACCAGGTCGAAGGCGCGCATCGATTCGAACAAGGTCAGCATCACGACGACCGCGGTCACCGGCCGCAACTGCGGCAGCGCTACGCTGCGTATCAGCGAGAAGTGCCCGGCGCCTTCGATGCGCGCCGCGTCGAAGGTCTCCTTCGGCACGTCGCCGAGGCCGGCGAAGTAATAGATCATCGGGATGCCGGTGAAGGCCCAGCCCGAGACCACCGCGAGCGTGTAGAGCGCGATCTTGTAGTCGCCGAACCATTCGCGCACCAGAAAGCCGAGGCCGACTTCACGCAGCACGGTGTCGAAGGCGCCGAAGAGCGGGTTCAGGATCAGCAGGAACATCAGCCCCACCGCGACGAGCGACATCGTGATCGGGAAGAACACCACCGTGCGCAGCAGCGTGGCCGCGTAGACCAGCCGCGAACGCAAGGCATAGGCGATCAGGAAGCCCAGGCTCACCGGGAAGATGAGCATCACGACCAGCCACTTGAAGTTGTTGGCGAGCGCCGTGTAGAAATAGTCGTCGCCGATCAGGTAGGCGTAGTTCGCCAGGCCGATGAACTTCTTCTCCGGCGTCATGCCGTTCCATTCGTGGAAGCTGAGCCAGACCGTGTAGATGATCGGGTAGCCGATGAAGGCCGCAAACAGCAGCAGCGGCATGCCGACGCCGAAGATTGCGACGAAGGTGTGCTGGCGCGCGAAGGCGAGCAGCGCACGCGGGCCGCGCTCGTCCGATCCGAATTGAGAGTGGGCCATTTGCGGGCTCCGCTGACCAAGCCAATACAAGCCAATGAAGACCCCGCACGTGCCGGGCACGCGCGGGGACGGGATCAGACCTTGCCGCGCACCCGCACGGCTTCCTGTTCGGTGAGCTGCATCGCCTGCTGCGGCGACATCGCGCCCGCGAGCACGCCCTGCAAGCCGTCGAGGAACTTGTCCGAAATCGCGGGCGACACCGCATGGTCGACGTGCATGAAGGTGAACGAGCCTGCCTCGCCCATCGCCTTGCCCAGGCGCTGCTCCATCGGCGTCAGGCGCGACAGGTCGGCCGAGACGTTCGACGGGAAGGGCTTGTCGATCTCAAGCTTCTTCGTCATGGCCTCTTTCGAAACCATCCAGTTCAGGAACTCGGCCGCGGCGTCCGGGTTCTTGCTCTTCGAGTGGATCATGAGGGTGTCTTCGGCGAAGACCGACATCGTCGGCTTCTTGCCGCCGATCGGAGGCATCGCGAACCAGTCCATCGGCACCACGCAGCACTGCGGGTTCTCACCGCGAAAGCGCCCGAGGTTGAACGAGCCCTGGTACCAGTGCAGCGCCTTGCCCTGGCTCCACGGCACCATGGCCGGGCCGACGTCGATCGAGTTGAACGACTGCTCGAACAGGCCGTCCTTGGCGAGCTTTTCCATCACCGCGGTGGTGTCGACGAGGCGCGCATCGGTCCATGGGATCTTGTTGCCGATCACCGCGTCGTAGGTGGCGAGCCCATGCTTGTTGACGAGGATCGCCGACCACATGAACTGCGACGGCCACTTCTTCTGGTTCGCGAGCATGAAGCCGGCCATGCCTGCGCTCTTGGCCTTCTGCGCATTGGCGAGCAACTCGTCCCAGGTCTTGGGCACCGTCAGGCCGAGCTTCTGGTAGATGTCGGGCCGGTACCAGACGACGGACGCGCACATCTCGGTCGGCACGAAATGCTTGTGGCCGTTGATCGTCGCGAGTTGTACGCCGGCGGGCACGAGGCTCTTGTCCCAGCCGTACTTGGCGTAGTAGGGGTCGAGATTGGCCGAGAAGCCGTTGGCGACCAACTCGGCGCCGCGCCCGCCTTCCCAGGAGTAGTAGAGGTCTGGCGGGCTGCTCGAACTCAGCTCGATGGTGAGCTTGGTCTTGTAGGTTTCGCCGTCGATGCTCGCGCCGGTGACGTGGACGCGCGTGCCGTTCTTCTTGTTCCATTCGTCGATCAGCCAGTTGGCGTAGATCTCCGACGAAGGCCAGGGGGCGCGATAGAAATATCTCAGTTCGATCGGTGCGGCCTGGGCCACACCCATGATTCCAAAAGAGGCCGCGGCGACGGTGCCGAGTGCGGCGGACTGCTTGACGAATTGGCGGCGGGACGCGTTGGGTGAGTTGTCATCGTTCATGAAGTCTCCTCGTTGTAGCCAGGACACAGGTGAAGGGGATGCACGTGCTCGGCGGCCCTGGCGGTGCTCGGGCGCACATGTCTGGATTGCGCCGTTGCGTGCATGCCGGCGGCGTCATGGAGCATCGGCCGCCATCGAGGCGCTGCGCACCGGCGCCGTCGCGGGCCCGTTGCGAAGCAACTCGGCGCGTGGCGCGAAGTTGAAGAACATCGGCAGGCTGGCAGCGCCCAGCGCGCTGGCATCGGCACCGAACGTGCCGCGGACGATGCGCGGGGCGACACGCCATTCCGGCGCGACGGCGGCCAGCGCGCGTTCCAGGCGCTGGATCAATTCCGCAATGAAGTCGCCTTCGATGTCGGTATCGATCACGCAGACCGGCACGTCGAGCACCGAGACTGCGGCGCGAATGGCATACACGAGCGCGTCGACGCAGTCGTCGAACCACTCCGAAAAGGCCGGGTGCCCGCGGTCGAATGCTTTCTGCAGATCGGCCCGGTCCGTGATCTTGGCCCCGCTGTGGCGCAGGTGGCGCGCAAGCACGTTCAGCGAAGCGCGCGACAGCAGAATCGTCGCCGGGCGCTCGTCTTTGGGTGCCGAGGTGAGCCGGCTGTGCGGTACCGGCAGCATGCCGACATCTACCGCGTTGCCGGTTCGGCCGCGCAGGCTTTCGCCATCGAGCACCGCGCCGCCGCCGATCGCCGGCCCGACGAAAAGATAGAGGTAGTCGCTCTCGGAATGCCCGACGCCGAACAGCAGCTCGGCAATGGCGGCGGCCGTGCCGTCGTTCTCTTCGAACACGGGCATGTGGGTCGACTGCCGCAGCAGGGCTGCGAAATCGACCTCGTCCCATTTGCGAAACCCGGCCCGCAGGTCCAGCTCGTGCAGCCAGTGGCCGAGGTGGTAGGGCCGCCCCAGGCCGATGCCGGTGAGCCGGCTGCGCGCGGCTGGCTCGAGCGTGCGAAGCACGCCTTGGATGTCGCCGCTCACGATCTCGAGCGCGCGCTCGGGGCTGGGCAAGCGCATGTCGCGCGAGCGGCTCGCGAGAATGTTGCCGGCCAGGTCGGCGATGACGGTCTCGATGCGTGAGCGGTCCAGGCGCACGCCGATGCCGAAGGCGCCCTTCGGGTTCAAGCGATAAAGCCCCGCCGGCTGGCCGCGCTCGCCGCTCTCGCGCCGCCCTGCGGCGTGGACCAGGCCGCCTTCTTCGAGTGACTGCACGATGCTGCCGACCGAGGTCTGCGTGAGGCCGATGTCGCGCGCCAGGTCGGCCTTGGAGGCCTCGCCGAAGCGGCGAAGGCGCTGCAGGATCACGCGTTCGTTGTAGGCGCGCGTCTGCGCCGGGTTGGCGCCGCGGCCCGGGCCGCTGGCAGGAAAGGGCAACTGGGATCGACTGGTAGGCATGTCGAGGATTAATAAATCCAGTTGATTAAATATATGACCGGGCAGCGCGCAGCTCCTATCGGGTCATCCCTAACGCTATGGGCGGGAAGAAGCACGGGAATACATCCAGGTGCTTCATATATTGTTCAGCTTGGTGTTCGACGGTCAACAGCCGCCGTCATCAGTGAGCTTGCCGAAATGGCCGTCCTCCGTCCTCCGTTCGCCCTGAGCCTGTCGAAGGGTGCGCTGTGCACTGCGCTGGCTCCCTTCGACAAGCTCAGGGCGATCGGGAATACAGGCTCAGCCCGAACGGGCGGGGTGGTGGTACGCGAGCCAGGATTCGACAAGCTCAGCCCGAACGGAGTTGGGGGCAGCTGAGGTATGTCAGGTGCTGCGAAGTTTGGTGACGGGGAGCGCGTCGATCACGTAGCCGATGCCCCGCACGGTGCGGATGTAGCCCTCTCCGATCTTGCGGCGCAGGTTGGAGATGTGGACGTCCAGCACGTTGCTCTCGTTGGCGAGCCTGCGCGGCAGCACGTGTTCTTCCAGTGTGCGGCGCGTGAGCACGCGGTCGCTGCGCTTGAGCAATGCCGTCAACAGCAGGTACTCGCTGCGCGAGAGGCTCACAACGTTTCCGTCGACGCTCACGCATTGCGTGGGTTCGTGCACGCGCAGTCCGCGAAGCTCGATGGTCTCGGCGCTGGAGGCACCGCTGCGCCGGGCCAGGGCGCGCAGGCGCGACACCAGTTCGGCCAATGCGAACGGTTTGATGAGGTAGTCGTCGGCGCCGCCGTCCAGGCCGCGCAGGCGGTCGCCCAGCCCGTCGCGTGCGGTCAGGATGAGCACCGGCAAGGTCTGCCCATCGCGCCGCAGCTGAGTGAGGAGCGACAAGCCATCGCCATCCGGCAAGCCGAGGTCGAGCACCATGAGGTCGCACGCTCCGGCCTCGACGGCGCGCGTGGCGTCTTCGAGCCGCCGAACCCACACCACCTGCATGCCTTGGTCGCCGAGCGCGATGCGCACGCCGTTGCCCAGGTTCATGTCGTCTTCGACGAGCAGCACGTTCATGGCATGGCCTGGATCGAATGGGGGCGGGTCATGTTGCCGCCAGAAACTTGAGAACCGCGCCATTGACTTCGGCGGCCTTGACCAGCGTCAGGTCATGCCCTGCACCGGCGATCAGGCGGGTTGTGATGTGCGGTGCCACGGTGTTCAGCCGTTCGATGGCCTGCAGCGGTGGGCAGACCTTTTCGTTCCGGCCCACCAGATAGAGCGCAGGCACGGCCAGGCGCCGCAGTTCTTCGTCGGTCATGACCGTTGGCGGCACCATGGTGCGGGGCGTGAGGCAGCGCAGGCTCGTGTAGGCCTCGGTGACGATTTCTTCGAAGCTCGGGCGCTCCGAAGGTGGCCGCTGCGCCAGGTCGTGCAGCAGCCACGCCAGAAAACTCCGGGTGAACATGCGCAACGGGATTGCGCAGGCCACCGCCCGCACCACCCATTCGGAAGCCAGAGGCAGCACCGTGCCTGCCGGGGCAATCAGCACGAGTTTGCGCAGCCGCTGCGGCCGCGCCAGCGCGTACTGTGCGGCCAGCCATGCGCCGTACGACAGCCCGGCCAGATTCACGCCCTTGGCCAGGCCGAGGCTGTCGAACAAGCCGTCGAGCCATGAGAGGTGGTCGCCCAAGCTCGCCAACGGCCGTGTGGCGACGCTGCGGCCGCCGTCTTGAATGTGGTCGACGGCATAGACGCGGTGGTGCTGGGCCAGCGCGGCCACATTGGGCATCCACGCCAGCGAATTGCTGCTGATGCCGTGCAACAGCACAAGCGGCGGCCCGCCGGCGGGGCCGCTCACGCGCACGAAGGTTTCTCCGAACGCGCCATGTACGCGGAGGGTGTCGCAGGGCACCGGCCAGTCGCGGGCGCGCTCGTCGTACAGCGCGAGGTAGCGCGCCTTCGCTTCGTCGGAACGAAACGGGTGGAAAGGCGGCAGGCCGGCCCGCGCCAGCGCGTCTGCCGCGTCGGCCGCGGACGCGGTTGCGGCGCATGCAGGCGGCTCATCGTCGGAGGCGAGCACGTCGAACCCGAACCTGGGTGGGTCGGTGGGTTTGGCCATCCGGTATTTGACCGGCAGGGTCGGTTTTGGCCGCAGGTCCGGGGCAGGCGAGAACATGGAGAAGACGGTGAGGAAAACCGCTGCCATCGTTTGGCGGCGCGCGGCCTGGCGCAGCTTCTTCGCCCGGTCGTCGGCGGGGCGGGAGTGTGCTTGCTTCATCTCGGCAAGGCCCCGGTGGGGCGCGATGGATCGGTGTCGTCCGCTCTGTCTTTATCAACCAACGGCAACTCGACCACCACGCGCAAGCCCTGGCCCTCAGCGCCGGTCGCGAGAGACACCGTGCCGTGGTGACGCTCGACCGCGGCCTTCACGATCGCGAGCCCCAACCCGCTGCCGGGCTGGGTCTGCCCCGCGCCGCGGTAGAAGCGGTCGAAGACGCGTGGGCGCAAGGCAGGCGCAATGCCCGGCCCTTGATCCGCGACGGCCATCACGGCGTGCTTGCCTCGGCGCTCGACGCTGACCAGCACCGTTCCGGGTGAGGGCGAGTACTTGATCGCGTTCTCGACCAGGTTGTCGATCATCGAGGTCAGGCTCTCGATGTCGCCGCAGACGTCGACCGGCTCCGGCGCATCGAGTTGCAGCTCGATGCCACGCGGCCGGGCCAGGGCACAGCTTGTCGCCAAGCGCTCCTGAACCAGGCGGTCCAGTGACACGGGTTGCGATGCGGTCGCGGCGTCCACCGCATCGGTGCGCATGAGTTGCAGCAACTGGCCGACCAGCCGCGCCGCGCGGTCGCCGCTCTGCACGATCCCGTTCAGCAGCTCGCTCGAGCGCGGGTCGGTGAGGCGGTCTTGCAGTGCTTCGACGTTGACCCGCATGGCCGAGAGCGGCGTGCGCAGTTCGTGCGCTGCATCGGCAATGAACTGGCGCTCGCGCTGCACGCCGTCGCGCACCCGCATCAGCAAGGCGTTGACTGAGTGCACGAGCGGACGCAGCTCTTGCTGCTCGGGCTCGAACGCCAGCGGCATCAGGTCGATGGGGCCACGCGCGGCGATCTCTTCGCTGACCCTGCGCCACGGCCGCAGCGCGACCCGCATCGCCAGCCACGCCGGGACCACGAGCAGCATGGCGCTGATGACGATGGGCACGATGACCAGGCTGCCCTGAAGCACACCCGTCGAAGACTCCGGCCGCCCGTTGGCCGAGCCGGCCCACAGCAGCACCGCCCCCCACAACTGGACCAGCAGCACCATCTGCGCCAACACCAGGCGGCGCAGCACCGACGGCCGCACGAGGCGTTGCCACCACGACCGCATTGCGGTTCTCACAGCGGACCTGCCTTGCGCGAAAGGCGACTCATGTCGTACGTCATGGGTACCGATTGAATCGCCGATCCGCCCCTCGAAGATGAAGGAAACATGAAGAAGTGTGGCACCGTGCCTGCGGTGCCAAGGTCTTCGTGTGGAGCTCGCTTCTCCCGAGCTACCGCCGTATGTCAGCGCGTGGCCATGTCGATCAAAGCGCTGATGGCCTCACCGTGGCCGGTGAGAAGCGTCTCGAGCGCATCGGGCTTGAACATCGGCAGTGGCAGGCGCGGCGGAATGCCGCTCACCTCGAACAACACGCCGGCCGGGTCGAGATCGACCTCGTTGGAGAAGCTGACCGAGAAGTTGCCCGGCAGCGGCTTCTCGAGGATGTCGGATATCGAGCCGGCGGTGGCCTGCCCCGCATGCGTGACCTGAGGGAACTGCCGCATCATCAGCGTGAAGGTCTCGGCTGCGCTGCCGGTGCCGTCGCTGGTGAGCACATAGACCGGCTTGCGGTATGGCAGCGGCCCCTTGGGCTCGACGTACCACGGCTGGGCGGGCCTGCCCTGCGGCCGGTGCGCGTGCTTGGTGAAAGCCAGCCGCCGCTGGTCGGCAAAGCTTGCGGCGATCTCGGCACTCACCGCGTCCAGGCCGCCGCCGTTCAGAGACACGTCTACGATCAGTGCCTTGGTGTCGGCCAGGGCGGCGACGGCACGGTCCATCTCTTCGCGGGCCAGGCGCACGTCGCCAGCGGGCGTCGAGTCGTCGGAGAAGGCCAGCATGCGGTAGAAGCTGATGTAGCCGACCTTGCCCGGCAGGCGGCCCCAGCGCATGGCGCCGTTGAGCACCGGGCCGCTGCCGCCGGACAGGCGCTGCTCGATCCGGGCGCGCACGTCGTCGCGCCAGGCGATCTGGAAGGCGCGAAAGTCTTTGATGTCGGTCTGGCCGTCGAACGCTTGCTTGAGCATCCGCCCCGTCTGCGAATTGCCGGCGCTGAAGACTTGCTGGCGCTCGTCGAAGTGGCCCCGGTACAGCTTGACGTGGGCGTCGTTGAAGCCTTGCAAGGCGTCGATCAGCACGGCCTGCAAGGCGTCGTCGTTCGCCGCGGCGGCAGCGCTCGGTGCCAGCCCCTTGCAGCGGGCGGCCCAATCGATCTTGCGCTCGGCGAAGAATGCGTAGTCGAGCCCCATCAATTCGCACATGGCTTTGAACGTGGTGGCGGGGTCGGTGGGCGGGTGGGCACGGCAGGCGGCAGGGATGCTGCCAATGCGCTCCAGCGTTGACGACGAAGGGGCTCCGGCCAGCTCGAACAGCTCCACCGTCGCGCGGTCTTTGCCGAAGCTGCCTTTGAACGATTGCCCGGCCAGGCTCGCGGAGTCGTCCGTCGATGCGATCTCGTCCAGGTAGCACAGCGTTTCGCCCTGCTGGAACTGGGTGACGCCGCTGCGGGTGACCTCCAGCAGAGCGCCTTCGCCGAGCACCCGCCAGGCGCCGAGCAGCCGCTCGTCGATGCGGCCATTGCTCACGACGCTGCCGCTGGCCTGTGTGGTGTCGTCGGCCCCGCCGCCGCCGCAGCCGCTCAGCCCGGAGCCCAGCAGCGCGAACGCGCCGAAAACTGCGATGCACCGAATCCCGGTGCGTGTCGAAAACTTTCTCATGGATGCCTTTCGTGTGAGGTGCTGTGCAGGGCCGGCGTTATGTCGGCCTGCAAGCACCAGTCTCGAAGGGGCATCTTCAGAACAGCCAAAGCCTCCATGAAGGCTTGCTAAAGGACCTGCAGCCTGTGCTGCCGCAGCAGCGCATGACAGGCCCGGGGCGATGCGTGCCTGGCAGCACCCTCATCGCCCGGCTCGGGCTAGTTGCCCGAACCTGGCCCAGTACCCGGAACGTAGGTCGGGTTGAAGCTGTACCTGTCCACCAGATAGGGTGTTGGATCCCACCCCAGTACGCTCGACAAACTCGGCATGGTGCCGGTGGTCTGGTTGTTCGACACCACCATGCCGCTGCCGTTGATGATCCATCCACCGACCGGATCGCCGTTGAATACGGTGTAGTTCGACGCCACCGTCGTATTGGCGTTCAGCACGAAGTTGTTCTGCAGCGTGTAGTTCGACGTCACCTGCGTATTGGAGTCGCTCTGGGCGTAGATGCCGACCCACGTCGTGCCGTTGGTGGTGTTCCCATTGAACACGCCACCCGTCGAGCCGACCGCGGCAAATCCTCTTCCGTACGGAATGTGGTACGCGACGTTGCCCGTGAATACATTGCCTACGTCTTGCGGCTCGCCGGGGTAGGAGTCGTCGGAGTACGCGTCGTCCGCGGACTGATACACCACGTTGTTCGTGATCGTGTTGTACGAAGCACCGTTCGTGGCCGCAATGCCATCGGCATTCGTTCCCAGCACGAGATTGTTGGAGACCGTGGCATTGGTCGTGCGATCGAGCCGGATGCCGTTAGAGGACGCGCCCTGCACAACGAGGTTCTTCACCGACGCGCCGGGCGCGCTCAGAATCCAGATGGCTGCCGCCTGCGGCTGGCTGCTGCGATTGGGCGCGACGACTTCTGTCTTCAGGTTCGAAATCGCAGGGGCATTGCCTTGCAATTCGATGGCGCTTTGGCTGGGGTTGGTCGCCCGCAATACCGTGCTGAAGCCCGACCCTTGCACGGTGATGCCGTTCGCACTCAACACGCCGCTGTGGTTGAAGACGCCCGCCGGTATCGACACCGACTTCCCTTGTGCCTGTGCGGCATTGAATGCGTTCTGCAACGCCGTCTGGTTGTCCGTCACGCCATCGCCCACGGCGCCATAGGTCAGCACGTTGATTGAATTCGACTGCGCCAGCGCGAACGTTGCCTTGTTGATGTTCCAGCCGCCCTTGTCCTCGTTGAGGGTCAGCACCTGCTGCCCTGCAGGCAGGGTGACGGTGGCGGTCACGGTTTGCCAGGTCTGCCAACCACCAGTGGCCGGCACGTTGACCGCCCCGCTCAGATTGGCTCCCACGGCATCGGAGAGATGGAACGCCCCCGTCACGGCAGCAGGCGCCGCCACTCCGAAACTCACCGTGTAGGTGCCGGCCGTGGCCACGTTGACCGTGTAGCGGAACCACTGCCCGGACGACGACCAGCCCAGGTTGTAGCCCCCGCCCGAAGCGGCTTCCAGATCGACGCCGTCGGCGCGGTAGCTGTTCGCCGAGCCATTGATGGAGCCGACGTTGTAGCCAACGCCTTGCCCGCCGGTGTCGTAGTTCTCGACTTCGACGGTGCCCGGAATGGCGACCGGAGTACCGCCGTAGGGCCCGCCGGCGCTGACCAGCGCGAACGTTGCCTTGTTGATGTTCCAGCCGCCGTTGTCCTCATTGAGGGTCAACACCTGCTGCCCTGCGGGCAGGGTGACGGTGGCCGTCACCGTTTGCCATGTCTGCCAACCGCCGGTGGCCGCCAGGTTGATTGCCCCGCTCAAGTTGGCGCCTGCGGCGTTGGAAAGATGGAAGGCCCCCGTCACGGCACCCGGAGCGGCCACCTCGAAGCTCACCGTGTAGGTGCCGGCCGTGGCCACGTTGACCGTGTAGCGGAACCACTGCCCAGAGCCTGTCCAGCCCAGGTTGTAGCCCCCGCCCGAAGCGGAGGTGGCTTCCAGGTCGACACCATCGGCCCGGTAGCTGTTCGCCGTGCCATTGACGGAGCCGACGCTGTAGCCGACGCCCTGGCCACCGGTGTCGTAGTTCTCGACCTCGACGGTGCCCGGAATGGCGGCGGGAGCACTGCCGAAGACCGCTGCGGCAGATTCCGTCGGGCCGGCGTTCGCCGAGCCGCTGCCGGGCGCCGGGCTTTGCGAGCCGCCGCAGCCCACCAGCACTGCGCTGATCAATGCAAGAAGAGTGATCCGTGTGTTCATGTTCTTCCGTTCCTCGGTTCTTGTGGTCTCTGGCGACAGCGCCGGCGCCTGTTGGTCAAGGCTGGCCCGGCGGGCAGTCACGCGCGGTGCTTCATGGAGCGCTGTTCATCCAAGGCAGCAGGTACTGCCCGGTCATGTCGAGGTACTGGGTGCCGAAGTTGACCGACGGCTCGATGTGGGTGTTCTCCCACCACTCGTTCCAGGTGTGCACCACGACCCAGTGCGGCTCGCTCGTCAGGGATGCGGCAAGCATCCTGCGCATGCGCTCGCCACCTTCGCGATCGATGTACTGCGTGGGGTTGCGGCCCGGAACGCGCCGATCATCCACACCCGGATTCGTCGTGGGGATCCAGATCTTCGCGGCCGGGTTGTCGGCCATCACCGACCAGTAGCGAACCTCGGGCCCGAGCGAGGTGAAGGTCGAGTCGAACCACATGCCGTCGAACACCTCGAGCGAGGCCAGGTTCTGCCGATCTTCGACCAGCCAGATGTCGTGGCCGGCACTGCGCACGCCGGCGCGGATCGTCTTCCAGGTGTCCAGCGAGATGTAGTCGGAGAGGTAGGGCGCCACGAAGAGCCGGTTGTTCACCTTGAGCAGCGCCGGGTGGTTCTGATACGTCGCGGTCAGGTAGTTCAGCCAGGTGATGAGTTCGCTCGCTTCGCGCGGCGGCCCGTCGTCTTTGAGGATCTCGAGAAAGATGCCGACCTTGAAGCCACGGGCTGTCGCCTGGTTGAGCATCAAGGCGAAGTTCTGGTCGCTCGTGGTGCCCGGCCCCGACCACGATACGACGAAGCTGTTGACGCCTGCGCTTCGCGCTTGATCCATCTGCCGCGCTACGTCGGTCGGGTTGTTCGAGGCATAGGGCGTGAGCGGCTTGTCGATCAGCACCGAGCTCGTCCAGCTGTCGAGCGAGTACCAGGGGTAGTACAGCGCCATGCCCATCCGCGGGACATCGACGATCGGCGCCTGTGTCGGCGCCACGTTCTTGAGCGACGAAAGGTCCACCGTGAAATCGAGGGTGCCGGCTTGCTTGACGACTTCCTTGACCAGCGTCACCGTGGTTCCCACCACGGTCGAGATGCGGGCCGTCACGGTGCCCGCTCCGCCCTTGGTGATCTTGAACGCGAACGGCGTGTTGATGGCATCGGCCTTCAACGCATAGTCGACGACCACCTTGAGATCGTTGCCGAATTGCGTATTCAGGCCGATGTGCTGTTTGTCGATCACGTGGACGATCGGCGTGCCCACCATGCTGAGTTCCTTGACCTTGATCAGCTTCTCTGGGTTGACGACGGTCAGATCCGTCCAATCGCCTTGGTCAAGGTATTCGACGCGCATGCGGTAGTACGGCAGCATGCAGATGTCGGTGCCGTCTCGCGGGCTTCCGCAGGCAACGGGGCTCCCATTCGATTGCGAAAGCGCGAATGCCGCCTTGTTGATGTTCCAGCCGCCGCCGTCCTCGTTGAGGGTCAATACCTGCGCTCCTGCGGGCAGGGTGACGGTGGCGGTCACGGTTTGCCATGTCTGCCAACCGCCGGTGGCCGGCACGTTGACCGCGCCGCTCAGGTTGGTTCCCGCAGCGTTGGAAAGATGGAAAGCACCCGCCACCGCACTCGGCGCGGCCACCTCGAAACTCACCGTGTAGGTGCCGGCCGTGGCCACGTTGACCGTGTAGCGGAACCACTGCCCGGAGCCCGACCAGCCGAGGTTGTAGCCCCCGCCCGAAGCGGAGGTGGCTTCCAGGTCGACGCCATCGGTGCGGTAGCCGTTCGCCGAGCCATTGACGGCCCCGACGCTGTAGCCGACGCCCTGCCCACCGGTGTCGTAGTTCTCGACCTGGACGGTGCCCGGAACTGCGGCGGGAGTACCGCCGTAGGGTGCACCGGCGCTGACCAGCGCGAATGTCGCCTTGTTGACGTTCCAGCCGCCGTTGTCCTCGTTGAGGGTCAAGACCTGTTGCCCTGCAGGCAGGGTGACGGTGGCCGTCACGGTTTGCCATGTCTGCCAACCGCCGGTGGCCGGCAGATTGACCGCTCCGCTCAGGTTGGTCCCCGCGGCATTGGAAAGATGGAAGGCACCGGTCACGGCACTCGGAGCCGCCACCTCGAAGCTCACCGTGTAGGTGCCGGCTGTGGCCACGTTGACCGTGTAGCGGAACCACTGGCCGGACCCCGTCCAGCCCAGGTTGTAGCCCCCGCCTGAAGCGGAGGTGGCTTCCAGGTCGACGCCGTCGGCGCGGTAGCCGTTCGCCGTGCCATTGACGGAGCCGACGCTGTAGCCGACGCCCTGCCCACCGGTGTCGTAGTTCTCGACCTCGACGGTGCCCGGAATGGCGGCGGGAGCACTGCCGAAGACCGCTGCGGCAAATTCCGTCGGGCGGGCCTCTGCTGCGCCGCTGACGGCCTCCGGGCCTCGCGAGCCGCCGCAGCCGGCCAGCGTCGCGCAGATCAATGCGAGAAAAAGAGTCCTTGTGGTCATATTTTCCTGTGTGTGTAGTCTGGCTTTTGGCCTGCCTGTGCCGCAGCGCGGAAGTCACGCCAGCGCGCGCTTCGCGTATCTGGCGGGGTAGCGGAGCGCCGCGATCATAGGATTTCCGCACACCCGTGTTGTAACGTGATGTGCCAGGCAATCGGCCTTGGCTCGCCGGCGGTTTGGGCCGCTCAACAGGGCCCGGCAAGAGGGAAGGTCACGGTGACCAGCAGGCCATTTTCGCCGGTCGCAGCGCCCAGGGTGATCTGCGCACCATGGCGCTCGGCGGCCGACTTCACGATCGCCAGGCCCAGGCCGCTGCCCGTTTGCGTCTGGTCGGCAACGCGGAAGAAGCGGTCGAACACGCGAGCATGCAGCTCGGGCGCAATGCCCGGCCCCTGGTCGGCTACGGTGAGCACGGCAAGCTGCCCTTGCTGCGCCACGCGAATCGAAACTGCACCATCGGCGGGGCTGTACTTGATGGCGTTTTCGATCAGGTTGTCGAGCATCGACACCAGGCTTTCGTGCTCGCCCGCGATGAAGATGCCGGGCTGCGCTTCCATGTCGAGTTCCACATCGCGCGCCGCGGCCAGGCCCGACAGCGCGGCCAGTCGGTCTTGCACCAGCGGGGCCAGTGCCACCAGGCGCGTGCCGCTTGCAGGCGCCACGTCGGCACGCATCAGCGACAGCAGCTGGCCGACCACGCGCGACGCGCGGTCGCCGCTGCGCACCATGCCGTCGAGTAGCTCCTGCCGCAGGCCTTCGGACGATTCCGTCTTCAAAGTCTCCACGTTGACGCGCATCGCGGCCAGCGGCGTGCGCAGCTCGTGGGCGGCGTCGGCAATGAACTCGCGCTCTCGTTTCGCGCTCTCGCGCACCCGCTTGAGCAAGGTGTTGAGGTTGGTCACCAGGGGCCGCAGTTCACGGTGCTTGGGCTGGAATGCGAGTGGGCTCAGGTCGTTCGGGCCGCGCAGCGCGATCTCCTGCGTCACGCGCCGCCAGGGGCGCAACGCCAGCCGCAGCGACAGCCACGCCGGTATCGCCAGGAACGGCAGGCTCACGAGCAACGGCAACAGCAGAAAGCCACGCGATGTGAACGTTAGCAACACGTTGATGGCGTTGGCAGGCTTGACCAGCGTGACCTCGATGCCCGAGTGCGCCGACGCGAGCGAGCGCGCGCGCCACGCCTTGCCTTCGGCGGCAAGCTTCTCGATTGCCCCCATGCGGGTGTTGCGGATGGTCGCGGGCGTTCCCGGGGAAACGAAGAGCAGCCGGCCGCCCTGGCGGACTAGCATGCTCATGCGCATCTGCGGTTCGTCTTCGAGGCTTTCGGTTTCGCGCTGGAAGCGGTCGATCTCAGCCAGGTTGGCCAGTTGCCGCCCGGGTTGATCGGCCAGGCTGTCGGCCACCGAGAGGATCATCTGGTAGCGCTGGTCCTGTGCCAGCTCGGATTGATCGTGCTGCGACTGGTACAGCAGGTACACGATGAACAGCAGCCACAGCAGCACCAGCAAGAGCAGTTGCGCCAGCAGCAGCCGGCGCACCAGCGACGGCTGGAAGAGCCCGCGCAGCCACGACCCGTACGGCAGGCTCACTGGACTACCCTGCGCACTGCGTGCTCCGGGATTCGCGCTTGGGAGCGGCCCGGCGCGCTCATGGGCCGCCGGCCTTGTCGCGAACGACCTGGTCGATCACATAGCCCACGCCGCGCACGTTGCGGATGTAGCCTTCGCCGATCTTGCGGCGCAGGTTGGACATGTGGACGTCGAGCACGTTGCTTTCGCTGCCGATCTGGCCCGGCAGCACCTGCTCTTCGAGCGTGTGCCGCGTGATGACGCGCCCGGCGCGCTTGAGCAGCGCGGCCAGCAGCTCGTATTCGCTGCGCGACAGCTCGACCGGGTTGCCGCGCACGCTCACCTGGCGCGTGGGCTCGTGCAGCGCCAGCCCGCGCAGCTCGATCGTGTCGCCTTCGAAGCCGTAGCTGCGGCGAAGCAGCGCCCGCACCCGCGAGAGCAACTCGGCCAGCGCAAAGGGCTTGACCATGTAGTCGTCGGCGCCGCTGTCCAGGCCGTGCACCCGGTCTTCGAGGGCGTCGCGCGCCGTCAGGATCAGCACCGGCAAGGACTGGCGCTCGCGCCGCAGCCGGCGCAGCAGCGCCAGGCCGTCACCGTCCGGCAGGCCCAGGTCGAGCAGCGCCAGGTCGAACGGCGTCGACTCGACCATGCGCATGGCGTCTTCGAGCCGCCGCACCCACACCACCTCCAGCTCCTGGCCGGTCAGCGCAATGCGAACGCCGTTGCCGAGGTCGAGGTCGTCTTCAACCAGCAGGATCTTCATGTGGAGTTCAGCGCTTCCATTCTTCGGTGCTGCCCAGCAATGGCACGCCCTGGTACATCTTGACCAGCAGTGTGCGGCCATCAGGTGACAGCCGCAGCTGGCAGCGCACGAGCAGGCCTTCGGTCGGGTCGAGCAGGTACCCATCGACCAGTTTGTCGCCTTCGGGCTTCAGGCCCCACATCACCTCCAGGCCTGCGATGGGCCGGCCCCGCTTGTCCGGCGGGCACTTCTTGTGGCACACCGGGTCGGGCGCTCCGGGCTCGGCAAGGATCTCCTTCACGACGGCACGGAAGCGCTCGCCGCTGCGCTCGATGGTCACCGTGGCAGCGACCTCGCCCGCCTTGTCGCCGGGGACCTTCCAGTCGCCTTCGAAGCTGGCAGCGGCGAACGCGGGTGCGCAGCTGGGAACCAGGAGCATTGCTGCGATGGCGAGCGTCAGCCGCACGGTTTGGAACAGATCGAAGATTCTGCGCATGGGGGTTCTCCTTGGATGGGCGGCGCCGTTCAAAACCTGTAGCTCAGGCCAAGCGATTCATGCGGTTGCACGCGGCGCTCCGTGACCGGGCTGTTGGCCGCGGAGCCCAGCAGTCGCTCGGCGCCGAGTTCTCCGTGCAGCGTCCACGCCTTGGACAACGCATAGGACACCTCAAGCGTCACGCCCGCGCTCTTCAAACCGCCGGCAGCGGCGTGCCGGCGCAGGCCCGAGCGCTCCGATTGCAGTGCGTCGACACCGAAGTAGGCTTGCATGTACCGCCGGTCGGCCGCGTTGAGGCTCGCCTCCAGCGACATCTCGACGCCATGGCGCGCCATGATCGGCACCGTCAACGACAGCGTGCCCTGCGCACCGCCGCTGCCTCTGCCGCTGGGGGTTTTCAGCGCGTAGGCGCTCAGCTCCAGGCCTTCGATCGTTGCCGAGACGAAGCCGCCATACGCCGCCGCGCCGCCGATGCTGCCCATGCCGCGCAGCCGTGCGCCGCCGGGGCGGTGGCCGCTGCCCTTGGGGCCGTCTTTGCGCCCGCTGTCGTAGCTCACCATCATGCCGGCGGAGAAGAACGGCGTCTCCAGCGGCGCCCACAGCAGCCCGCCGACCTCTGTGCCCAAGGCGATGGTGCCCAGGCTCTCGGTGCGGTACGAGATGTTGATTTCAGGGCTGGCACTGCGGCGGATCGTGCGTGCGCCCACGTATTCGGGTTCGGCTTCCACACCCAGGCCGAGTTGGATGCTGAGAGGGCTGCGGTCTCCGGTGCCGAGCGAGTGGCGGATGCCCTGCGCTGAAGCATCTGCGAAGGCCAGTGTGCTCAGTGCGAAGGCGAGCACGATGGGGTTCAGGAGTCGAGTCATGGGGCGCGTGGTCAGTTGGGTTGCAGCGAACTGTGGTCCGCCACCCTTCAGGGCGAATGAAGTTCGCCGACCTGCGTGCACCCGTGTCTTAAGGAAACCTTGAGTCTGGTGTGGCTGGCTCGGGCCGCGGGGGCTACGAACCCGGCTCGTCAGGCTTGAACACGAGAAGGTCGCCCGGCTGGCAGTCCAGGTATTCGCAGATGCGCTGCAAGGTGTCGAAGCGCACGCCCTTCACCTTGCCCTGCTTGAGCAAGGACAGGTTGGCTTCGGTGATGCCGACGTATTCGGCCAAGTCCTTGGACTTCGCCTTGCGCTCGGCCAGCATGACGTCGAGCTTGACGATGATGGGCACGGTGCCGTCCAGCCTCTCAGACGATCTGCGCGTGCTCGTCGGCAAGCTCGACCGCTTGCGTCATCACATGCGCGATCTGCCACACGATGCCGGCGAACAGCAGCATCAGCACCTCATTCGAGCTAACGCCGAGACTGAGTGCGCGCTTGCCCGCAGGCGCACCCAGTGTGAGCAGCACGCTGATCAGCGGCGGAGACAACAGCCCGGCGATCGCCGAAGCGAATATTCCGGCGGCCAGGCCGCGCAGGTGCTGCACCGTGCCGCGGCTGAAGGTCTCGCCGCGCACGAAGCCGAGAAAGCACCGGCGCGCGCGAAGCAGGCCGTAGGCCACACCGCACACCGGCAGCATGCCGACCAGCATGGCCAGGCCCGACTGCCACGGCGCGATGTGCCAACCCGACAGGTCTGCGGCGGGCGGCGGCTTGACGCCGAGGCCCGCCAACCAGGCCTCGGCCGGCGTCGAGCACAGGCCGTAGAGCGTCAGCGCCGGGAGCACCAAGGCCAGCACCAGGCATGCAAGCGCAAGCAGGTTGTTCAGGCCGTGGCCGATGGGCGGACGTGTGCTTTGCGAACTCTTCATGCAGACCCCTTGTCGAGGAAAGTACTTTGCCATACATTTCTGTAAAACAATAATAAATTGCCTTAAAACAACCGTAATTGAACCCACCCAAGGAACTGTCATGTTCAGCCGCCAAGCCATTTTTGCCGCACTCCTTTGCCTGGCCGGATGTGCCGACATGCATTGGGAGCGTGCCATCTACGAGGGGCAGCGCAGCACGGCCGAGCAATGCCGCCTGACGCAAAGAGCTTCCAACCCGCCGTGCCCGAAGCTTCCAGACTACGACCAGTACGAGAAGGAGCGCGCATCGGCCGCGGGGTCGCCGCGGTGAAGCCGATCGCCGTGTGGCTGAGCGCGCTCCTGCTCGCGGCATGCGGCGGCGGTGGCACGAGTGCGGGTGTCAAGCCCCTGTCTTGCACGTCGGCCGGCCCCTACAGTGGCGCGCCCTTGCACGCAGCACTGCCGGCCAGCAGCTTTCCTTCAGCGCAGGGCGCCTCGTCGCCAAGCGCCACGCTGCCGAGCGGTCTCGGCTTGCTGCTGGATGCACGTGTCGCAGAACTCCTGGCGCAGACGGGTGCACCGGCCATCGCCGCGGCCATCGACGTTCCCGGCCTGGGGCGCTGGGCTTCGACCCAGGGCCTGGCGCGGGTCGCACCGCCCGGGCCGGCAGGCGAGGCGACGCTGTTCTCTTGGGGCAGCGTCGCGAAGTCACTCACTGCGGTTCTGGTGTTGCAGCTGGTCGAAGAGGGCAAGCTCAAGCTGGACGACCGCCTGGCCCGCTGGTACCCGCACATGCCGCAGGCCGAACTCATCACCATCGAGCACCTGTTGACGCACACCAGCGGCCTCGCGACCAACGCGCACGATGCGCTCGGGCGCGTGCCGCAGACGCCTGCTGAGCTGGTGAGCGCTGCGTCCACCATGCCGAGCGTGTTCTGCCCGGGCACGAGCGCGAGCTACTCGAACACCGGCTATCTGATGTTGGGCCTGATCGTGGAGGCCGTCGAGCAGCAAGCGTTTCACGAGGTGCTGCAACACCGAATCGCCGAGCCGCTGGGCCTGCAGCAGCTTCGCGCCTTGCGCCCCGGCGAAGAGCAGCCGGCCGGCCTGGCCACGCCGCACCTCAAGCGCGAGCCGCAGGCCGACCCGGGCGCCTGGTCGCGCATCGGCTCTGGCAACGTGGTGGCGACCGCCGGCGACATGCTCAGCGTCTGGCAGGCCTTGTTGACGGGCCGGCTGCTGCCGCTCGCGACGGTGCAGCGCCAGTGGTCGCAGCTGTACCCGCTGCAAGGCGAAGGCTCGCCCGCCGACGGACAGGCCCTCATGTGGTTCGGCCAGGGCGTGATGCTGCTGGAATGGGCCGACGACCAGGGCCGCACGCGCTCGTGGCTCGGCCACCTGGGCGGCATTCCGTCTGCGAACGCCGCGGTGCTCTATGACCCTTTCGTCGGTGCCTACGTCAGCGCTGCAGTGAACAGCGAGGTGTCTTCGGCGGCCGTTGCGAATGCCTTGCTTCGGGTCGTCGTGGCCTGGCAGCCATCAGGCAGCGCCGAGCCGCTCCGCGAGCGTGATCAACGATCGATCCGACCCGGCCGGGCCGAGCAGTGACATGCCGAGCGGCGCACCCTCGCGCCGGGCCAGCGGCATCGAGAGTTGCGGAAAGCCGCTCAGCCCCGCGATGCACAGCAGCCGCGTCGCGGCATTGCGATAGTCTGGTGTCGACGAGCATATCGGCGTCAGACGGCCCATCCGAGATGTCGGCACCGATCACCCGGCTTTTTCCAGTGCGCAATCTGCGTGGCGGCGTGGCCGACCGCGCCGAGCGCACCGGTGATGAGCACCGTTTCTCCGGCCTGAATTCGGCCGGCATGCACCAGCGCCGACCAGGCTGCACCGCTGCCCCACACCGCCCTGCCGAGCTACGAGGCTTCTCCGGCAACCACCACACCGGCGAAGTCTCGGCTGGGGACGCGTGGCAACGCGGCGTTGAACAAACCGGCCACGTTCTTCACGTCACTCGGATTGATCGCGGACGCGTGCAGCTCGACAAGGCATTCGCCCGGCCGAAGCTCGGGCAACCGCACCTGCTCCAGCGAAAGCGACGAAGGGGGCCCGTAGGCATTGAAGCGCAGCGCCTGCATGGTCTTCATCGCTCTGGACCCGGTGACGTCAGACGCCTGCGCCAGGCCGGCCGGCAAGCAGCTGCAACTCCCATGCGAGGCTGCTGGCGCTTGCACCGCCGTGCTCCAGGAGTATCTCGGCAACCTTTGCGGCTGACTCGAGCCGCGCCCAGTCACGCTGCAGTTCGGCACCGAACACGACCGTCGTCAGCGGCACAGCACCTGCTTGAATCATGCGGGCGATGCCCATCTCATGCGCCTCGACGCTGGTGCCGCCGGATGCGTCGGTCACGAAGTAGACCTCGTAGCCGTCGCCCAGTGCGTGAATCACTGGAAAGGCCAGGCAGACTTCGGTCCACAGCGCGGCGAAGACGATCTTCTTTCGGCCGGACTTCTTCACCCAGTCAACGCAGCGTGCGTCTTCCCACGTATTGATGAACGTGCGGTCGATGGGGGCCTGCTCAGGGAACACATCCGTCAACTGCTTGAGGATGAAACCGCCCCGGTCCTGGATCACGCTGGTGAGCAGCGTGGGCACGTTGAAGGCCTTGGCGTACTTTGCCAAGGCCACCACGTTGTTGATCATCAATGCGACATCGATGTTCTTGACCGCGGCCACCTGAAACGGCTGATGGTCGATCAGCATCAGGACGCAATTGTCCGGAGTCAACATGGTGTCGAGACCGACTTTGGCAAACGTTGAAGACGTCATCGAACTTTCCTTTGGATTGGTTTGTTGCGCAGCTCCTGCTTGCTGCTCAGAAAATTCTGTTCTTGATCGCCCGGCGCGGGTAGTCACAACATCTCGACGGTAGTGATCGACAATCTTGGCAAGCTTCCTTTGCCCGAACTCAGTTCTCGATCTGACTCGCGAAGCGGGCAATCAAGTAGGAAGCAGCGGGTCCGGGCGGCGTGTCGGTTCGGTAGGTGGCGAAGAAGCGATACGGCCCGCCTCGGCAGTCCGGCAGATCCAGTGCAACCAGTCGCCCCGCCTTGATGTCTTCACGCACCATGGGCTCGGGCATGTTTCCCCAACCCATGCCTTCCTTCAGCAGCATGTGCTTGGACGCAAGATCGGCCAACCGCCAGGTGCGTGTGCCGAGCACGCCCAGGTCTTGCCCTTCGGTGCGTTGCGAGCGATCTGTGATGACAAGCTGCACGTGAGCTCGGCCGGCACCCGATGGGTTGCGGCCCGCGAGGGCCAATGGATGATCGGACGCAGCGACCGGGATCATGGTGACGCTGCCCAGATCGACGCGCTCGGTTCCGTCAACGGCTGCGTCTGGCGGCCCGGTGACGGCTATCGTCACCACGCGGTCGAGGACCAATTGGGTGACCGCACCCAGTGCTTCGACACGAAGATGAAGCGACACCGATGGGAACTCGATGCGGAACGCGTTGAGCGTATCGACCACGCGTTCCGCCGGCAGCATCATGTCGATGGCAAGGCGGACCTCAGCCTCCACGCCCTGTTGAAGGCCCCTGACTTTCGCGCGAAGTGCGTCGATGCTCTGCCAGATCGTCCGCGCATCTGCCAGCACGGCGCGGCCTGCATCGGTCAAGCGCGGCTTCCGGGTGGACTCGCGATCGAAGAGCGAGATGCCGAGTTGCCCTTCCAGGCCTGCAATCGTGTAACTGACCACGGATGTGGCCCGCGACAAGCGGCGCGCGGCCCCCGCAAAACTGCCCTCGTCGACAACTGCGAGAAAGACCTTCAGTTGATCGAGCGTTGGCGTACCCAGGTAGGACATGAAAGGCTCGCGACTGGACGCGGATCAAGGAACGAGGATGATCGCGCCGGCACTACGCCCCGAGCCGCTCCGCGAGCGCGATCAACGAACGATCCGACCCGGCCGGGCCGAGCAGTGACATGCCGAGCGGCGCACCCTCGCGGCTAGCCAGCGGCATCGAGAGTTGCGGAAAGCCGCTCAGCCCCGCGATGCACAGCAGCCGCGTCGCGGCGTTGCGATAGTCCTCGAGGCTGCTCTCGGTGGCACTGCGCAGCGGCGCGATGTCGGGCATGGAAGGCATCAGCAACACGCCGTCGCTGCCCAATATCTGCGCGAGCCGCGCGCGGAAGGCAACGCGGAAGGAACGCGCCGTGCCGACCTGCTCGTCGCTCACCTTGCTCGACCACGCGAAGCGTTCGGCCACGCCCGGGCCGAGCGGCGGCGCGTAGCGTTCGATCAGCGCGCCGTCGGTGAGCCAGGCTTCACGGCCCTGCACGTAGCGGAAGCTCCAGTACATCGCGTCCCAGGATTCGAGCGCCACCTGCTGCACCGGCGCGGCTTGCCCGAGCACCGACTGCACGCGCTGCGCGGCGGCGTCGAACGCCTGCGTCACCACGGGGGCGAGCAGCGCCCACACGTCTTGCGGCCACAGCAGCCGCACGGTGGCCGGCAGTGCTGCTGCGTCAGGCCCCAGCAGCACGTCGGCCACGCGCGCGAAGGTGCCGATGTCGCGTGCGAACCAGCCGCAGCTGTCGAGGCTGGGAGACAAGTCGAGCGCACCTTCGAGGCTGACACGGCCATGCGTCGGGCGCAGGCCGTATAGGCCGCAGTGGTTGGCCGGCGCGCGCACCGAGCCGCCGGTGTCGGTGCCGATCGCGAAGTCGCACAGGCCCGAGGACACGGCCGAGGCCGAGCCCGACGACGAGCCGCCGGTGATGCGGTCTTTGGCGGCGCCGTTGATCGGCGCGCCG
>Ga0307508_10000277_pt1 | contig 63110 bp, 56 predicted proteins | sample 9_EM_MG_FD_203089 | JGI IMG/M metagenome (GOLD analysis project Ga0307508, IMG submission 203089) | Populus trichocarpa ectomycorrhiza microbial communities from riparian zone in the Pacific Northwest, United States - 9_EM | ecosystem: Host-associated > Plants > Roots > Unclassified | place... | reverse complement strand
ATAAGTCATTGACGGCCGATTCAAGACCGAAGTTCTTGAGGGTCGGCGGCATCAGGCTATGGCTGATATTGCGGATGAGCTGGATGGTATCGTCGATGATTTGCTTGGCGTTGTAAATGCTTTGCAACTGGCTGGTTTTGTCGAGGTTAACCAGGTTTTCGTTGAGGTACAGGCGGGCGGTGGCCAGCAGGGGGCCGGCATCGTCGTGCAGGTCGGCCGCCAGGCGCTGGCGTTCTTCTTCCTGCAGGCGGATAGAGGCGTCCAGCAGCAGGCGCTGCTGCTCCTGCTCCATGCGCTGCAGGGTGCCCTGGTAGCGGATAACCTTGCGCTGGTGGAAAATAATGAACACGATGAGCCCTACGGTGAGCGTGAGCATACCGATGGTTCCGAAGAACAGTACCAGCGGAACGCCACCAGTCTGAGTATTAACTTGCAATAGCTGCATGAATTATCGATAGGGTTAGGGCTGTTACCAGCATAATAACTGCTGTTTTTCTCAGATATTGTAGGTTTTGTGTATGTAGGATGATTGCCTTTTTCCGTTATTTAAAGAAAAGGCTATGGAAATCAATACGTTCTTAATAATATTCGCTACATGATTAATCGGCCAGTATGTCTTTCTTTCTTCGTCAAATATAGGCTGAGGAAATAAATAGAAATAAAGTAGCCGAAAGGTAAATTAAGATAGCAACAGTAATCCAAAAATTCTTCGAAGAATAAATAAAAGGACTTTCTGGCGCTTTTAACTGCTCAAAAAAGAATAATATGCTATAGAGAATTATTAATATTGATTCAATAGAGGCCGATAGGGAATCAAACTTGTAATTTGTTGTTTTTATTATGCTATATAGGGCAAAAGCATAAAAAAAAACAGACCCAATCAACAAAAAAACTTTGGTTAATTTGGACTTTAAATTAAGGTATAAGAAAATTGAAAAAAAGGAATATTCGATAATGGTGAAGCTATATAAAATGCGAAAATGTGCAACTTTAGATTTTGCAAGAATAAATCCTATATCCGTAGAAAAAGATAGTAGAGCGTATAAAAAAATTACCCATAGTACTAATCCCTTATTTTTTTTATGAAAAATAAGAAATAATACTATGGGTAGTAGCCCTGATATACTACTCGATAAAGCTAGAAATTTCATTTTGGGAAGAAGGATATTTCCCAAATATAAAGGACATTACATTAATATGCAAGCCCTTAGCTAAATATCTCAGATATCCCTTCGGTGAACCAATCCCACCAATTGGCATTGCCAACTTCACTTCTGTCCGCAACAATGGCATCTTCAGCCACTATTGTTCCACTTGCGTCCACAACAGAATATTTTATAATATCCTTGCCGGCAGCGTCAACCCCTACATAAACCAAGGTTTTTTCCCCTTTTTCATTGTAAGCATTGTAAAAACGCATGCCAACACAACCGGGTTGGGCTAAAACTTGGTCGATAATGTTACGGCCAACATAATAATTTTTCACGTCATTCGGGTTAGCTGCCTGGTAATCTTTAACCATTTGAGCGCCTAACTCGTGACTGATAGCTTCACCTACGGTTTTTAAATCTTTTTGGAGAAGTTCAGTTTGCATCATAGTAGTAAGTTTTTGGAGTTTTAGAGACAATTGCAATGTGAAATAGCTCCAAAAAAAAAGGGTGTGCAATCGGGTAGATCTACGACAAAAAGACTTAATTTGCTTGAAATTCAGCAGGGTAGGGCATTACAGCGGATTTTTACTATAATTTTACATCGTAAAAAAACGAAAAAACCCGGGCCTAAAATGGTATTTTTACGGTCGTACTTTAACTAGATTTCAATAGTAAAAAAACGAGATATACACACCTGTGGATAAATCCATGACAGGATACCCGTGTAAGAATAGGAATTTGAGAGGAAGCAGGGTGTTTACAGCAATTCCCGGGCCAACGCGAAAATCGCCCGGAGAGCTTAGCGCCGGTGCATAAATAGCGGGTACGGCAATTTAACATAGAATTGGCCGTTGTTAATTTGAGCGGGTTAGACAAAAATGGCTGGATAGGTTCTTTGAGAAAGGAAGAAAGTTGATTGATACCGGGTCTTCGTTTGGCTTTCAGAGATATTGGAAATTTCTTAATGGACGGTATTGGACATTGGATGGTTTGAGACTTTGTTCCAGTACCAATCAACTTCTGAAACAAATATAATTTTATTTCATACTTTGTCCTAGAGCAGAACTGCCTGATTTTTTAGGTTCAGAAATTACACAAAAAGATCGTAAAAAAGGCAGCAGGGGGTATGGAAAAGTACGAGGCTCTGATAGCATGTGATTCAGCAAATCATGCCGGTAAGCCGGTTTTTAAGCATAAACACAAATGTTTTCGCCATAAGTATTCATTGATTAGTAACCGAAAACCATAACCCATCAACGAAGTCTAACCCTTATGAGTGCTGAATTACAAATTAAGGTGTCCATCGCAGACGATCACAAGATATTTCGCGATGGAATTAAGATGGCCCTGAAAGGTAAGGAATACCTCAAAATCCTGTGGGAAGCAGAAGATGGCCGGGACCTGATGCATAAAATGCAGCTCAAAAAGCCCGATGTGCTGCTCATGGACATTCGCATGCCCGAGGTAGACGGTATCAACGCCATTCCCCTGCTCCGCAAATCGTATGAGGAGGTGAAAATCATCGTGCTGACAATGTACGACGACCAGGAGATGATCAACAAGATGATGGAAATGGGCGCCAATGCCTATCTCACCAAGACCACCGACCCTGAGGAGATCTACCAGGCTATTCTCAGTTGTATGAACGACGATTTTTATTTCAACGACCTGGTCAATAAGGCCGTGCTCTCCCGCCTGCAAACCAAGCGTCAGGTACGTCAGTTCTATCCCAACCCTGTTAAGTTTTCCGAAAAAGAAATCCGCATTTTAAAATTGCTTGCCGAAGACAAGACTACGGAGGAAATTTCCAAAGAAGTATTCCTCAGCCCCCGTACGGTAGAAACCATCCGCCAGAATATGAAGACAAAAGTAGGTGCCAAAACGATTGCGGGATTGATTATGTACGGGATGCGCAATAAATTAATCGATTGAAACCATATTATCAAGATATAGCAAGGGGTGACAGAAATGTTACCCTTTTTTATGTGGTCTTCTTTTTGGAATCGATAAAAATGGCTAATAAAAATGTGAGAAAGAAAAGGGTATAGCCTATGTTATTTATCAAATAAAAACGATCGGCAAGCTGCCGATCATTTTTAGTCAGGTAATTCAGAAAAAGAAAAAGTGGAGTAATAGCAGTGAATAGTGCTAACATGCCCGAAATGACCCAAATCCGAGCCCCGGTTGCTAGATTTTTATGTGGCGTCACGGTGAATAATTCGTAAAAATAATAAAGGCAGGTCACTATAATCAGGAAACCTTCTATGTTTTGAATAAACGGAAGCGCTTGCCATGTTGAATAATATAAAACCCAATAGACAATACTATAAATGCCGAATGCAATGCTACAAGCTAATAATACTTTTTTAATTAAAGGGGAGGTGATGGATGACCTCAGAAAAAGCAGGCAGCAAGTACTTTCAAAAATTAAATAAAGGTAGATGGAGTGATTTTTTGCAAACTTACCAAATATGGTTTTGTTGCTGCTTAAAAGGTCATAGTGAGCTGTTAGTATTTGAATTAATGAGGCCGCCGCAATAATTGGTAAATAAATCAAAGTTTTGTGTCTTCCTTTCGCCAGGTAAAAAAGTATTATTAGGATACAAATAAATTCCATAAGGAATTCTGTATAGAAAGCGCTCCTTGTATGTCTAAATAAATTCTCCCAATTCATTGCGACTGTTTTGCTGTTTTATCATACACAATTGCTATTGTAAACGCAATAAAAAGAAGAAAATAGGCGACATGGTTTATTGCAAAAAGTGAATATTTAAAATTGGAGGCATTACTTTTAAAATATCCTAAAAAAACAAATAGCGGTAAAGTCGAACCAAATAAAGTCAGCATACCTAGAATCGCCCAGGAACATGGTTGAAAAAATGACAGTTTGTCTGTCTTTTGCAGGGATTCGTAAAAGAAATACAAGCAAAATCCAATAATTAAAAACGCTTCTGTTATTTCTGTATGGAATTGGAAAATACCGGTGTTTAAAAGTCCTGCAGTGAGAATTATATAGGCGCTGAATAGAAGCCTGCAAAGCCATATCATTTTTTTAATTCCATTAGATCTAATGTTGATTTTTAAATAAGTAAGGCAACAAATTGCTTCAATTAAAATATAAGTATAAATCGAGAATTTGAGGATTTGTTTTCCAAACGGAAAGGGAAACCATTGCAGGGTATATAATTGATAAGTAAGTAATTGTGCCAGCGAGGCTATCGCTATGGTAGTCAAAACACTTTGAGCTATTGTTTTCTCTTTCTTATACACATATGCTATGACGACCAATATGCCGCCCAGTTCATTGAAGAATTCAGTATAAAACGATTTGCGCGCTTCTTCCAAGAGGAGGTTCCAATCCATAGTCAGAAATTGTTTTTTGTATAGACAGGCCTATGCTTATACGTTTTTAATTACTTGCGCATTGTTTCTGGTAATAGCAATGATAAATGTTATAAATAAGAGTATATACGAGATATTATTAATTACATAAAGGCTATTAGCGAGCGGCCTAAGATTATTTCTAAGGTAGTTGAAAAAGAGAAAGAGCGGGGTAATTGTACTAAATAAAACCAGCATCCCGGATATGGCCCAAAAAGCAGGTTCGTTGAGCAATACTTTATCCGGGTTCATGGTAAAAAGTTCGTAAAAGTAATAAAGGCAATACATAATTATAAGAAGCCCTTCCAGTGTTTCTATATGTGAGGGTACAAACAGTGTTGAAGAATGTACCAGCTTAAAAGAAATAATATACATATCAAATATAATTGCACTGGACAGAACTAGTTTTTTTGCCTGTCGGGATTGGATGTTTTCCCGAATATATAAGGCACATCCTGTTATTTCGATAAGCAAATACATATACATTGATTGTTGGTCTAAGTAATAATTTGCTTTTCGTTTGGGGTCAAGTAATATTCCCAGCTCCGTGATGGTAATCTGGACTATAGAAGCGACTGAAATGATTACAAGATATTTACTTGATTTAGGTTTTATGGGGTTCTTTATATAGATAATAATAAAAATTAAGCAAACCGCCTGCATAGCAAAGGCAGTATAATAATTATGACCCAATTGCTTTAAAAGAGCGTTCCAGCTCATAAGTTATTTAAAAAGGGGTCCTCTAAGGCGTTAATAACCCCGGGTACCGGTTTCTTATCGAGTAAAATAGCTATAATAAATGTTATAAATAGCAGGCTATAAAATACATTATTTATTGCATATAACTTGTCTGTTAAGGCGGGACTGGATTTTCGCATGGAGTCAAAAACAAGAAAGAGGGGGATAACAGCGCTGTACATAACCAGCATTCCTGAAATGGCCCAGAACGAAGGTTCAATCACCAGGTGCAGATGCGGCTTGTAATGGAATAATTCGTAAAAGAAATAGAGCGCACCCGAAATGATTAGGGCGCTTTCTGTGATAGTAATATACCAGGGATAGCTACGCTGATTAACATGTAAGCTACAGTAAGTAATGGCATAAACAGCGAACAAAGCATTAAGCGGCAGCAATATTTTCTTTATTTTACCTGTTCGCAGATAAGTTGTAATGAATAACAGGCAGCAGGTAAGTTCAATAACCAGGTAAAGATAAACGGATGTTTGCTCTACATTTTTTCCCAGGACGGTCTGACTTTTATTCAAATCATCATAGCTAATTGCAAATCCCTGTATCAGAGAGGCCAGGGCAATGAGTACAAGATAGGACATTGACCTGCTTTTTTTCCTCTTACAATAATATGCAATAATAACCAGCAGGCTTATAATATGCATAACCGGCTCCGTATAAAACCCTTTGGCAAATTTTCGTATGATAATATCCCAATTCATATAGTACTTTTCAGTATAAACGAGTCTCCCATATTTTTGGCTAAAAAGCTCCAGTCCATGTCACACCTTTGCCGCCAATCTACAAAATAAATTGAGGCAACGCTTAAAAGCGTGCCTCCAAAAAACACCGAAAAAAATACGGTGTTTTTTGGAGGGTGGTTTTCGATGAAGGCATGTAGTTTTGATTTCAATTAGCCCTCTACTTTAAATGGTATCCACCTTTCCCGGAAGCAGGCTTTGGAGTTTACCCATTTGCCGGTTAACGGCCACTGATTAGTGCTCCTCCCGGCGCCTCGCCGGGAGGATGCCTGCCCCGGGTAGAACAAACTGTTTCGACAAGGTAAGGCGGCCTGTTTCCACAGGCTGGCAAATGTTTATAGTTGAGGTTCTGAAGCAGCCGGTCCCGCGCAGGCGGGGCCGTTTTTTAAACAACCTTTAATACTTGTGAAAAACGTACAAAATCTTTCAGGTATGCATGGTGCTATTAAAATTGCTATAGCGGAGGACCATGGGGAATACCGCGATCTGCTGGTGGGTGTCTTTCTGAAATACCGGTTTACAGTGCTCGCGGATTCGGCCTCGGAACCCTGTTTTATCAATCTGCTCAATGAAAACAATCTTCCGGATATCGTGGTGGCGGGCTGTTCTACCCTCCATCCCCAAAACGCAGCACTGGTAATGGAGCTGAAAAGGAGGTATCCGGGCGTAAAAATCCTGGTTACGGCGCTGTTTAACCATTATCTGCCGGTAAAGGAACTGGCCGGTGCAAACATAGAAGGATGCGTGACGAAACAGGATATCGGCCCCCGGCTCATTGTTAAAGCCGCCGCCGAACTGTATAGGGGCCGGCGGTTTTTTCATAACGTGGATGCTTATTTTACACAAGCCAGCCTGTACGTTATTCTTCAATAAGTATCCCGTGGTGTACTGCATACAGTACGAGGGTTACGCGGCTTTTTACCTGTAGCTTGTCAAAAAGATGGTCGCGCAGGCTATCGATGGTACGCTGGCTTAGGTTCATTTTTTCGCTGATTTCTTTATAGGTATCGTCGCTGCAGGCATGCCGGATGAAGCTAATTTCATTCTCGGAAAGCATTACCGACTCCAGCGTAAACAAATTGCCGGGCGTATTCCGCAAAAGATTGGCGAGCCTTTCACTGCTGTTCCCCTGGTAATAATACCCTTTTTGCATGACGAGCTCCAGGGCGGTTTTCAATTCTGTAGGAGACACATCTTTTTTTAGGAAACCTCTTACGCCCGATGCCATCAGCCTTACCATAATGACCTCGGAATCATACATGGTCAGCATCAGGATTCGCGTGCCGGGAGCGTTCTTTTTGAGCCAGGCGGCTGTGGCATAGCCGTTCATACCGGGCATTTTGAGATCGAGAATGGCGATGTCCGGCGTTACTTTATGTTTCCTGATAAAATTAACCAGCTCGTTTCCATTGGCGGCTGTGCATATTACCTTGTGTGCCTCAAAAGTATTGATGAGGGTGGTGAGCATGTGGCGTATGAGCGTATGGTCGTCGGCCAGTGCAACTGTAATCATAAATCAGTTTAGTTGTAGGTTTTAACGGGTATCGAAACCCGGACGGCGGTTCCCGCCGGGTGATTGTCTGTAATATGGCATATACCGTTTAGCTGGCGTGAGCGGTGCTGCATATTTTTCAAGCCCGAGCCATTTGTATTAGTATGGCCACCGGGAATACCTACTCCACCCTTCCCATTGTCGCGCACTTCTATATGAAGATGGCTATCGGTATACTGCAAGTATACAACCAGCTCGGTAGGGCTGGCGTGTTTCATGCTGTTGTTGAGGGCTTCCTGTACGATACGGAAAATGAGCACTTCTTTTTCGGCGGGCAGCGGTTTGTGCGTGCCTGCTATGTCAAGGGTCACGGCGTACAGGTTGAGCCGCTTAACCTGTTCAATCTCCAGCTCAAGCGCCGCCAGGATGCCATGGTCTTTGATATAATCATAATTCATTGTTTTAGAAAGCGAGTTGAGATCGGCTATTGCTTTGTTCAGCTGGTTGAGTGAACCAGCTACTTTATTGCTGACGTCGGCCGGGTCATTCCATTGGATGGTATTCAGGCAAAGCTTTGTTACGGAAAGCGCATGCCCTATGTTGTCATGTATTTCGAGCGAAATATGTTTCAGTGTTTGTTCCTGTATTTCCAGCTGAACGGAAAGCAGGCTTTTTTCATAATCATCTTTAAGCACTTCGAGGCTTTTATAAAAGTTAAGCTGTTTTCGCTTATAGAGAAATAGAATAAGGATAATAAAACCAATCAAAAGGAGAATGAGACCGGTGGTCATCATAATAAAAATGGCAATATCCTCATTTTTTGACAGCATGCGAAGGTATCAGGGGATGGTTTTCGGAACTAAACTACTAAAAAGCTAAAATACTGCAAAACCGCAGGTTTCATGCCACGGATGCACGAAACCTGCGGGGATAGTGCGTTGCGGATAAAAAAATTATCTACGAGGCATCCAGGGGGTATATAGAGAGTATCTGTACTGTATCTCCGCAGCATCCTGTACGCATCCCGATTTGCCGGGCAGGCAAAGCGTCTTGTATGAAGACGCAAGCTACCCGATGAAAGCCGCCATCTTACTATACCATATCGTTTTTTAGGCGGGCTGTTGTGGCACGAATGGTCATTTGCGGCACGGATGACCCTTTGGGGCATACATGACATTTCCCGGCATAATAGTGCAAAACAGGCCCCTTCATTTTTTTTCGCTTGTTTTTGATGATAACGTTGTAGTGCAATTGCACACATCATGATGCGGCTTAACCGGGCTGTGCCGCTATTACAGACCGGGAAACTTTTAAAATGTAAACCGATGGCAAAACAAGATGGGATATTACCTATAAAAGGAACTATCGACAATATTTCCTTTTATAAAACGGAAGACGGCTACCTGGCCCGGAAAAAGGGCGGCGTGGATGCCAAGAGGATGGCTACCGACCCGGCTTTTGAACGTACCCGTGAAAACGGGGCTGAGTTTGGCAGGGCCGGCGAAGCGAGTAAGCTGCTGGTGAAAAGCCTGCGCAGCCTGATTCTCCAGGCCAGTGACAGTAAAATGATAAGCCGGCTTACAAGGGCCATGGGAAAGGTCATTAAGGCCGATATCACCAACCCGAGGGGTAAGCGCAATGTCATTGATGGCGAAGCCGAATTACTGCAGGATTTTGAATTCAACATCAAAGGCAAGGTGGCTGCCACCATTTTTGCGGTGTACGACGCAAATATTAACCGGGTAACGGGGCAGTTGAAAATAGACATGCCTTCTTATGTCCCGAAGCAGATGATTACTGCCCCCGCCAGCACGACCCATTTTCAGCTTATTTCCGCTGGTGTGGAAGTAGACTTTGAAAAGAAAACCTTTGTGCTCGACACAGCGGCCAGCGGCGTGCTTCCCTGGGATGGAGCCCTCACGCCTGCTTTATCGCTGGTGCACACGGTTACGGTCAACAGTACCCACCCGCTTTTTCTTGCGTTGGGTGTGCTGTTTTTTAAAGAAGAAGGCGGGATACAGTATCCGCTGAAGAACGGCACGTTTAACGGGCTGGCGCTGGTAAAAGTAAACGGCCTGTAGTCATTCGTGTAATCATTAAAACCTGGTAAGATGGAACTGGTGCTGAACAGAATGTATTACCCCCACGGAACGAACGGGCAGCTTCTCCTCGATGGAGAACGGGTGAGCTTTACCATTGAGCTCCCATGGAAAGACAACCTGCCACAGGTTTCGTGTATACCAGAGGGGAAATACTTTCTGCGAAAAAGATACAGTCCCAGGTTCGGGCGGCACCTGCAGGTAATGGATGTACGGGATCGGGCGCTGATCCTTATCCATCCTGCCAACAGTGCGCTGCGCGAGCTGAAGGGTTGTATTGCACCGGTTTCCATTTTGACCGGCGAAGGAGAAGGGCAGCGTTCGAAAGCGGCCCTTGCGCTCCTGAATGATAAAGTATTCAGCGCGCTGGAAAGAAAGGAAACTGTTTTTTTAACCATTCAATCCAAACGAGTATGAATTTGATCGAAAGAATAACGCAGCCTACGCCGCGGTTTTTCAAAATAGTAAGAAACATCGGCCTGGCGCTGGCAGCCATCAGCGGTTCCCTGCTGGCAGCCCCTGTGGTACTGCCCGCCATCATTATGCATATTGCCGGTTATGTAGCAATAGCCGGTGGTATCATGACGGCGGTTAGCCAGGCGGCGGTAACAGATGACGTGGAATAAGTACCCATGAAATATCCGCCCCTCCTGCCTGGCAGGAGGGGTTTTTAAAAACCATTCAAATACATCATATGAAATTACAATTATACAGGCGTTTTATACACCAGGGAGTGGTGGCCCAGTTATTTGCCGGAAGCGAGTTGCTTTGTTATACCCTGGACATACCCGGCAAAGGCAGCCGGTCGCTTATAGCTGGCCTGCCGGATGGGAAATTCATTATAAGCAAACCAGGAAAACCGGAATCAGAATGGCAGCTGCAGATGACTTTGCCGGGCAGCAGAAAGCCATTGCAACTATGCCTTCATGACGCTATGCTGCCGGAAACACTCGCGGGCTGCGACGATCCGGTATGCTTTACGGGCGGCGATGGAAGGATGCGTATGACGGGGCAGGCCATGAATACGCTGCTGCGCATTTTCAGACCCGTATGGGCGGGCGAGGATAAGGTATACCTGTTGGTTGAATCGGACGGTGCGCTCGATGCGCACATAAGCCGGGAGTATTGAACGGGGGCCGGGGAGTTGTTTTAAGTACTTTAAAAAATAGTTATATGGAACTCAAATTAATCAGGACACGGTTTTCAAGGGGCGTTTTCAGTGAATTGTATCATCAGCGAAAACTGGTGTTTTGCGCCCTCGAAATGACATCGAAAAATGGTGTAACGCTTCTCTCCCTGCTGAAGAATGGAAGGTATACATTGCGGAGATCGAATGTGCGGGGAAGGGAAGGGGAACTGGAGCTTCGTGCGGCGGGCGGAAGAGGCCTGGTGCGCGTATATGTACCGGCAGATAAACCGGTTGGATTGCCGGGATGTACACAGCCTGTTATGTTGTATACGGGGCAGGGCCGGGAGCAGGTATCTGAGATGGCGTATGATAATATCGGGCGTATCATCGGACCTGCTTTGTCAGGAAAAACAGCGATTGGAATAACCATTGAGACAGGGGGCACCGGCGGTTAGGTTGACAGGCCACTGCTTAACCGGGCAGGGCTTATGCGGCGAAGTTGGAAAAAACACCGAAAAAAAATCGGTGTTTTTTGGCGGCCCTGTTTTTTAAAAAAAAACTAAATTTCCAAGAATCATTATTATTAACCCATTCAAATGCTCTATTATGAAACACCTGCATGTTCTCCTTGAATGACGGCTTATGCAGCATCCAACTACCCTATAAAAGTAAAACGGGCATTGGCGCCTGATTATTTTAATCATGTATATCCTTATCGCTGTGAGCAGATTTCTTTATCTGCCTCCCCGCGGCCATGCTAACGGTATTGATATACATACCACTAGTTGCGATATGGCTACAACCCTCCGAAAAGTTCCCACCCGTGTTATTATTTACCCGCGTGATGTAGAAAACATTACGGGTCAGCGTCCAAGGACGGTCAGGAAGATGTTCAGAAGCATGAGATTGTATTACGGCAAGTCGGCCAGGGAGTTCATCACGAAGTATGAATTTGCCGAATGGTCGGGGATTCCATTGCCGATAATAGAAAGCTTCCTGGTGGATTAGGCTGTTGTATAGCAGGATAAGAAAAGTCTTCAGCGGAAGGCTGGATTGCCCGGAAAATTATTGTCCGGATGAACCGGCATTCCCGCGGTTGAAAAAAAACTGCAAAAAAAATTGCGTTAAACCCGCAAAAAAATAAGGTGTTTTTTGGAGGAGCCGAAATTTGGTGCAGATAGATACCTTCTATAGCTTTGCTCCTCTTGAACTGATAAGAACAACCCGGAGAAACACGAATGGATATAAAAGGAAGATTACTTTAAAGCCGTACGAAAAAACTTTCATACAAAAAAACACAGGTCATCCGTATTTTCTTATCAGGTTCATATACATTTGTTTTTACACTTGTTATTCGTATTGCTTATCGCAGAAACCTTTCCCTTGTTTTAAATATTGTATAACCCCTAAGCCCTAACCATGGATATCAGGCTACTGATGATCCAATCGGTATTGCTATGCACTACCGCGATGACCCCTATGCCCAGGACACCCCTGCCTTGCCGGACGCGGATAAGGTAGCGGGCAAATACCTGGACGCTGGGTTCAATTAGAAAGCTGGCTATTCAAATGCGGAATGTTCCCATTGATAGAAACTATCCAATAGAAGCTTGTCCGTTTGTCCATATTGGGTTTGAGTCACAAGAAACAGTTAATAGAGAATCCAGCGGTGATTGGTTTAATCATTGAAGCTTTAAGCTAAACAACCAGGAATTTGACGCGGTGTATAAATATTTAATCGCAGAAATTTTATCTGGTATTATTTTTTAATATATTTGATTTATCTCCGGCCAGTATGTACCGGCCTTGTATGGTTCCCGTGTGGTAGTGTCTCAAACTATCTGGTTTTGAAAATAACGTGTAAAATAAAGGTCTACAGAGGGTGTGGCATGCTCCTTAATATGTAAGAAATTAAAAAATAGACGAAGTTTGGCTGAAAGGTCGGGTTTTTCCCGGCCTTTTTTCATTCTCGTGTCTCAAACTATCTGGTTTTATGAATTGTAAATTTTGTCAGTGTAAGTGCCAAAAAGCAGGGAGACAGAAAAATGGCTCTCAAAAGCTTTATTGTAAACCTTGTGGCAAATACCAGCAGGCTGAATACAAGAATAACGCCTATAAAGAGGAAGTAAGGCAGATGATTCCACAATTGGTACGGGAAAGCGTATCCATTCGTGGTATGGCCCGGGTATTAAAGATATCTGTTAATACTGTTTTGATTCGAATACATAGAACGGCAAATCATATTCACAAACCGCCTATCGCGATGTATCAGGCGGTTGTTGAAGTAGACGAACTTCGGACCTATGTAGGGAATAAGGAAAACCAATACTGGATTGCATACGCATTGAACCGTGCCACCGGAAAAGTTGTGGACTTTATAATTGGCAAACGGACCAAACGAACGCTCGGGATGCTCATTAATACGCTGTTACTATCGGGCGTACGCAGAATATGTACCGACCATCTCAATATATACCGGTCTTTGATACCGAAAACAATACATGATTGTAAGGCTTATTGCACCAATCACATAGAACGGAAAAACCTGTCTATCCGAACGCATATCAAGCGGTTAAGCCGCCGTACCATATGCTTTAGCAGGAGTTACGCATTGCTGGAAAGCTGTATGAAGATATATTTCTGGGGCTGATGAAATATATAAGCTCTTTGACATAATGGGCGCTGCATAGCGAACCAGCCGTACAAGTGAGTGACACAACGATGTTCAATAGTAGTGCTGCGGCTGGCAACATCATTATTACTAGTAGCGATCGGTTTTCTTACTCCCCTTTGGGGGGCCGGGGTACAATTTGCCGAGCCGACATTTTATAATTATAAGTATGACCAGCTGAACCGGATAAAAGGCGTGGATGTATGGTTTGGCTTTAACGAGGACAGTAGTAAATACAATACCAGCTTTGCCTATACGCCCGCCTGGAAAGAACGGTTTAAATACGACGGCAATGGAAACATCCTGCATGCCGACCGGTACATGGGCTATCCCAATGTGCCGCTGGACAGCATGGACTATCATTATACAGCGGGCACCAATAAGCTCACCCACATCACCGAGGCCTCGGACAGCTACAGCTGGCTGGGTGGCACCAATGACATCGAAACCCAACCGGTAAACAACTATGGATATGACGCCATCGGCAACCTTATCCGCGACAGCAGCGAGAACATCGGAACGAACGGCATTACCTGGAACGTGTACGGCAAAATCACCTCTATCGACCGCACGGCCGCTACGGCGACCAACGATACCCGCCGGATAGAATACACTTATGATGCAGCCGGTAACCGGATAGGCAAAAAGCTGACGAAATTCGCCAGCGCGCGGGTAGATTATACCTGGTATGTGCGGGATGCGCAAGGCAATGTGCTGAATGTATACAATGCCGCCCGTGATACCACTGGCTCTACAACATTAGCTAATTTTGATTTAACTTTACAGGAGAGCCACCTGTATGGCAGCAGCCGGCTGGGGTTACAGTACCGCAATATCAATGCGGAGCCGCCGAGCCCCCGGGGAAGTATTTACGATTATTACCGTGGCTATAAGTTCTATGAAATATCGAATCACTTAGGGAATGTGGTGACGACCATTAGTGATAAGAAACTGGGCGTGGTAGATCCTTCTAACAGTACGCGCTATGCCTACTACAATCCTGAAATCGTAATGGCGAATGACTATTATGCGTTTGGGATGCAAAGGAAGCATTATGATGCAGGTATATATTACTATCGGTATGGTTTTAATGGGAAGGAGAATGATAGGGATGTGAAGGGGGAGGGGAATCAGCAGGATTATGGGATGAGGATTTATGACCCAAGGGTTGGAAGATTTTATTCCATAGATCCCTTGCAAAAGAAGTATCCTGAATTGACGCCATATCAGTTTGCTTCTAATAGCCCAGTACGACACATTGACCTAGATGGATTGGAAGCCCTGCTTCCTAATATATTCAGAACTGGTCCAATAATGGTAGTGCAAACTGGAGTAGAAGTTGCTACCTGGGCGCATAATTCACACCAGCGTGGAATGAGAAACTGGGATATGGCTGAATATGCTAAGCAACAGGCTATAAAGCAGGGCAGAAAAGATGGTGATGGTATAACGACTTATACAAAATCATTGGTTTACATTGGAGCTTGGTGGTATGATGGCGGTATTAACAATACTATAAATCCGGTAGAAAATGCAAAGGACGCAAAGAAAGATTTTCAGCAAGGGCATTATGTAGCTGGGACACTTGGAATACTAGCGCTTATCCCTGGATTGACGGAGATGAAGGTTTTTAAGTATGCGGGTAAATTTGGCAAGTGTGCAGAATACGCAACGGAATTTATAAGTAAATATGAAAAAACTATTATTAAAGCTGGGGGGACTGTTGAAAAGTTTGAAATTAACATTGGAAAAAATGGGCTAATAGGAACTGCCGAACAGCAATTGTCAAATAACGGTTTTCACCAATTTGTTGAAGTAACAAAGGATGGTAAGTCAGTAATTTTTGACAATCTTCATCCTAAAGGCGTATTGAAGGAGGACTATATCCAGTCTTTGGGAGCTGTAAAAAGAGAAGGGGATAAAGTCGTTCAACTGTCCGGTGAAAACGTTTTTAAAGAATATACAAAGAAAGTAAAATGATGAATGACGAATTGTTAAGCAATTTTGTTGAGTTTCTGCTTTTTGTTGTTGATAAACCAGGTGTTTATGGTATAAACAAAGTAGAGGATATTCACTTTATGTGTGCGGGATATCAGAAAGCTTTGAATGGTGGTGATAAAGTAAATGATTTTCTATTCGAATTTCGAAAGTTTATTAATGAACATTTTGAGTCAAATGATGACCATGATTGGGTAAGGTTAATTCGTTTTTATTCAGCTAGTGATCGGCATTCAATTGAACTATTTGGCAGGTTACTTAATGAATATTTGATATCTTTTCAAAGCAGGTAGGGTATCTGGTTTTTAAGATAACACGTAATAAAGGGCTACAGAAGTAAGTAAATAACGTATAACAATACAATTATAAGCGGTAGTGTCTCAAACTATCTGGTTTTGAAAATAACGTGTAAAATAAAGGTCTACAGAGGGATTTCATTGGGTACAGGGCGATTGCCCGCTATTAACGGCTTCTCTTAAAACAAATTGTGAGGTCGATCGTGAGAGGCCGGTTTTGAGGTGGAAGGAGTTGCTGTTATTTGTGGATTTGTCAGTTAAAAAGGTTGATTTGTCTGTTGGTTCGGGCGATTAGTGTGTTTGGTAGATTTTGTGATCGGTAGTAAAAATATCTCCTTATGCAAAATAAAATTGTTCGGATAATAGTAGGCGTTATAGCATTTGCTGTTGGTGTTGGTTCGCTGTATAGCCTGTATATCGATTCTAATTACTTTACGACAAAAAAAGAAGGTCGAGCCGACATACTAAAAATACAGGACCAGGGACCGCAGGAACCATATTTAATATATATTGCATACAATAATGAGTATACCAGTAAAAAGGTTGAATGTTCAGTTGAATTGGAAAGCTCTTATATTGCTCAATTAAAGCATAATAATCAACCCGGAAGCGCTAGTAGGGTTTTTTATAGTAAGGGTTTCCCCCAAAAGGCTTATCTGGCTGATTATAAATCTCCTAAAGCAGGAATTCTTGTCTTTGATGTTATAATGGTTATTTTAATGGGCATTGCGGTCTACGCATCTATTTACCCTACGCGACGGGTAGTATACTAAAATATCTGTTTTAAAAATAATGATTAGGGGGTATCAAAGTATCTGCTATTTTAAAAAGAAAGCAAAAGAATTGTAATTTGTCTTTAGAAGGACACAATTAGGCTAATGCTACGCAGCCATACGACATGCCTGCGCCAACTCTGGGGTTAATAATTGTATAGCATACCAGAAATGAAGGTTAAAAAAGCAGCCGCATCGTCTTTTCTTTTGAAACTAATCAATATAACTTTTCTGTTGTCAGTTGTATGCATATTTATGAAATGTCTGGTTTCGGAAGCTCTCCAGGTCTTATTGTCAGTAATGCTGAATTTTATAACTTCAGTAAAAGGATAGGTGTCTTTCTTGTTAAAGATTTTTTTTAATAACAATCTCCTTATAATACTTCTGCTTTCAAATAATAAGGTTTGGGTATTGAGGTGAATGGTAAGATTATTTATAGCTGAGAAATCCACCCATAAGATGAAATAACATAAAGTTGCATATACAGGAATAAAGTATAAAACCTTAGTTTTTAGAAAGACTGGTAGACAGATTGAAATTACAACTAACATTATATCAGTAATAATTTTGTCGTTTATTAATATGGCCTTAATTAGCAGTCGATTGTCTTTCTGCCCGAAGGTGAGACTTTCATTTTCTGTACTATTCAAATATGACTGATAGTCGTCAATTGTATTCTTTTTCATTAAGAATATGAAGATAGTAAAATTGTTTTCTGTAATGTCGGAATCAGAGGGGTATATATGTGAGCGCCTCTTATTTCAGGCCCTCCGGGGATTAGAATTTTCAATCTTTTTTAGTAATCAAAGATAAGTGGATTAAATATATTCGGGCTTCTGCCACAAATCTGCATCGATAATTTTTTGCTGGCTTTATAAGAACAGAATTATAGTACATTATATCCCTGTCATCCACGAATAACTCTTTTATCCATGCTAAACCGGCAAGGTTAGCTACCTTCTCAATTATACGTAATCACCCTATCCCTGCTCCCGCTTTTCTGCTCTCCACCCTTCTTTCCCGGTCCCATCGTCACCGCAAACGTCACAAAGAGCAAACTATAACAAATATTATTGGCGATATACAACCGGTAGAACAGCGACTCGCGGTTATGAATAAAAAAATTCACCAGCAGGAACACCGGCGTAATCACCGTAAACAATACCAGCATGCCCGATATGCTCCAGAACGCCGGTTCAGTAAACAGGTTTTTGTCGGGCCGCCCCGTCAGCAATTCAAAAAAGAAATACACGCAGGCCAGGATGATTAAAAATCCTTCCGTAGTCAATATGTTTGAATTGAAATCGGTGGCCAGCGGGTTGCTCAGCCAGAAGTAAAACATATACGGAATGAATAACAGGATGGCCCAAAGCAATATCTTTTTAACCGGTATCGACCGCGTATGCGAGCGTATAAACAACAGGCTGCAGCTAAGCTCCACCCCCAGGTATACATACAGCGAGTCATGCGCGATGCGGGAGCGCAGCGCGCTTTTCTCCGAATGCGAAGCCACCCATTCTACCAGCAATGATTGTAACAGGAATGCAACGGCCATCAATACCAGGTATAACGTAGATTTGTTTTTAGGCCGTCGCGACAAATAAAGGACCACTACCAGCAAACCGGCAATGTCTGCCAGGATATTGGTATAAAAAACGTTCTCAGCTCTTTCTAATAAGTGTCCCCAGTTCATAAGGATAAGATTACCGGGAAAAAAGTCCGCCCGGGCCTCGCCAAACTACAAAAAAAATGGCAGGTATGCCAGCGCGCGGAGCTAAAAATAAAATTAGTAGCACCAGACGCCTCCGGTCGGCAGCGCCTTCTCTCCCTGCCGGCAGCTATACCGGCAAATAATATTGTCATGTGGCGTAAACGGGTTAGTGTACAAAAATGAGTATTTTCCGGAATGGCCTTTAGTAAATACGCCCCCGGCAAAATAACCAGCGCCTTTATAGAAAACTACTGGATCGTAGAGAACGAAGACAGCACCCCAAGGGTGGAAAAAATCATCCCCGACGGGTTCACAGAAATCATTTTTCACTACGGCGATCCCTATCGCATCGAATTGAACGGCCCCTGGCAGCTCCAACCCCGCCAGCTGCTGGCAGGGCAGCTGAGAAAATATTTCTTCCTCCAGAACACCGGCATTAGCGGCATCCTCGGCATCAAATTCAAACCCGCCGCGCTCACCGCCCTCTTTGGCTTATCGATGAGCGATTATACCGATAAGGTGGTACACCTCCCTGCCGCGCTGGGCCACCGCTTGCAGGAAGTGGAAACCATCGCCTGCGCACCGCTGCCGGCCGGTATAAAAGTGGCGCAGATAGACGAGTGGCTGGCAAAGCACACCGCGGCAGACCCGAACGATGAAATAGAAAAAGCCGTGGCGCTGATAGCTGACAAGAACGGCGGCGTAACCGTTGCAGAGATAGGGCGGCAGCTTTTTATTACCGAGCGCCGCCTCGAGCGCCTGTTTAAAAAATACATCGGCCTGCCGCCCAAATTCTACGCCCGGGTAATACGATTCAATTACATCTTTTCATTGATACAGCAGCAGCAGCTAACGTGGACGGACCTCGCTTTTGAATCCGGCTACTACGACAGCGCTCATTTCGTAAAAAACTTTAAAGCCTTTACAGGCGAAGACCCCTCGTCGTATGTTTTTGAAGATGAAAACCTGGCCAATTTCTTTTTGCTCAAAAAGCCGTTTTAAGAATGTCGGGTTTGTACAAAAACAGGACGCTGTAACCGTCCTATATTGCAGGAGTAAAAAAAGATATATGAAAAAGAATATACCCGTCGCCTGCCTGCTGGCAGTACTGGCCGCCTGCCCGGCCGTTCTCTGTGCCCAAACGCCGGCCGGCGATTTCCGGCTTTTCTCCCATATGCTGGGCACCTGGAGAATGGAAGGAAAAAAAGCAAAGTGGCTGTACGAAGACTGGAAGCAAAAAGACAATACCACGCTTACCGGCAAGAGCTATTACCTGGCGGGTAAAGACACGGTCATAACCGAATACCACGAGCTGGTATGGAAGGGCGATGACCTGTTTTATATGGCCAATCCAAAGGGCCAGGACAACCATGATCAGCCGGTGTCTTTTAAACTGGTCTCTTCCCAAAGCGGGACCCTGGTGTTTGAAAACAAGGGCCACGATTTTCCGCAAAGAATCGGGTACCGCATTGCGCCCGGCACGGGCCAGGTGCTGGCATGGATTGAAGGCGATATCAACGGCCGGCCGAAAAAAATAGAATACCCCTACACAAAGCTGGGCAGCCGGTAAACAGGGGCGGGGATTTAGACATTCGGCGATTATTTATTATGTTTGAGCTACCCAATATTTAAAACCCGTTCATGCGTAGCTTACTGTTGCCGGTTTTTGTGTGCATATGCTGTTGTGCCCTGGCCAAATCAAACGTGCGGATCAGTCCGGGACCGGACTGGTTATATAAGAACCCTGTTCTCAACGCCAAAGCCCCCGCGGCCAATACCATCGGCAGCGGGTATTACCTGGAGCTGGCCGACCAGCAGGTGAACCTGCTCAATAATACCAACTACACCCATATCATCCGCCATATTGTGAATACTTCGGGTGTGCAAAACGCTTCCGAAGTATCGGTTACTTTCTCACCTTCTTTTCAGCAGGTGGCTTTTCATAAAGTAGTCATCATCCGCAATGGGGTGGAAATAAACCAGCTGGCCGCCAGTACGATAAAGCAGGTGGAACAGGAAACGGAGACAGACAATTTCCAGTACACGGGTCTCAAAAGAGCGTTTGTTATACTAAAAGGAGTGCAGCAGGGCGACCGTATCGAGTTTGCCTATTCCGTTACCGGCTTCAACCCCGTATTTGCCAACAGGTATGCGGATATGCTGTATTTCTACAATCCCAATCCCATTGCCAATTATTTTATTACCATCGTAGCCCCGGCTTCGCGCAAGCTGCTGTTCAAATCTTTCAACCATGCACCCACGCCAAAGGAGGCCGTGCAGGGCGCCAACCACGTGTACCACTGGGATAACCCGGCGGTGGAGCTGGTATCGGCCGAAAGTGGTACGCCTTCCTGGTATAACCAGTACCCGTATACTTCGGTCACCGAGTTCGGCAGCTGGGAAGAAGTGATTCACTGGGGGCTCGATTTGTTTCATCATTATAAGTTTCCCCTGCCGCCGGCCCTGCAGGCGCAGATAGCCGGCTGGCATAAAATGGCCGATGGCAATAAAGATTTCTTTGCCGACCTGGCCATCCGTTTTGTACAGGACCAGGTGCGCTACCTGGGGCTTGAAATAGGCACCTATACCCACCAGCCGCATACGCCCGCCGAAGTATACGGGCACCGTTTTGGCGACTGCAAGGACAAAGCCCTGCTGCTGGCTGCCATATTACAACAGGAAGGTATACCCGCTTATGTGGCGCTGGTGAATACCACTGTCCGGGCGAAACTGGCGGAAGCGGCGCCTTCGGCCAGCGAGTTTGACCATGCCATCGTAGCCATTGAATACGGGGGGAAATATATTTACGTGGATGCCACCGTCAACCTGCAGCGCGGCGACCTGGCCAGCCGGTTTATCCCGGCCTATGGCTATGCGCTGGTACTGCGCGACGGGCAAACAGGCCTGCAGCCGGTAACGCCCGGGTTTCGCTATAGTGTGAGCGTGGAGGAATCGATGCATGTACGATTTAACGATAGTACGCGCTTTGATATCATTACCTCGTATACAGGCGGCGCAGCCGACAACATGCGGGGATATGTTTCCAATGCCAGCCTCAGGGATATCGAAGACGAATACCGCCAGCTGTATGCAAAGGCGTATGAGGGGATACAATCCCGCAGCCCGATGGCGCTGGCAGACGACAGCGTCTCCAACCGGTATACGGTGACCGAAAATTATTCCATCCCCGATGCCTGGCATGCCGGCGAGAAGGGGCGGAAGGCTTTTGACGTATTTGCCCGCCCGGTATACGACCGGCTGGTGGATCCCTCCGGCGTGCCGGCCGGCGCCCCGCTGGCCATTGCCTACCCGCGGAGGCTGGATTATGTGCTGGACCTGTATATGCCGGAAGAATGGGCTTTTTCGCCGGAAGGCTGGCATACCAAAACGGATTCCTACGAATTCGAATTCACGCCCGAAACGCAGGGCAACCGCATTACCCTGCGCTATTCGTTCGAGACCTTCAAAGACCATGTGCCGGCGGAGGAGCTGGCGCGCTATAAAAAAGACTATAAGAAGATGGTAGACCTGGTAGAGTTCAGCCTGTCGTACAACGGCGGGTATACCTCACCGCAGTCGCAGCCGGCGCCACCGCCCGTGTCACGGCCTGCGGCGCCGGGCAGTAACCCGTTTTCGGGCTGGACAGGCATCTGGCTGCTGTTTGGCGTAGGGGTGGTGTTTACAGTGGTTTTCAAGGGATTACCCAGCTGGATGGACCGATCGCGGCGGCGGCGAGACGACTACCTGTAGAAAAGCTAAGTGAATGCACCTAAAAACACAAAAAAAGACATGAATATGCCTTCCCGGGCTTGATAATATTTAGGCAGCTGAGTAGTTTCACGGTATTACAGTCCGGTTAACCCATTGAATCTGTCCTTATGCACCAAGAATCTCCCATCCGGTTATCGATAGCCGACAGCCACCGTGTATTCCGGCATGGTATGAAGGTGGCGCTCAGGGATAAAGACCAGCTGCAGCTGGTTTGGGAGGCCGAATCGGGGCTTGAGCTGCTGGCCCGGCTCGACGAGCAGAAACCCGATGTGCTCCTGCTGAACCTGGATATCCCCGGCATCTTCAACCGCAAAGCCATCCCCCTGCTCCGCCTTGTATACAACCCGGTGAAAATCATTGTTCTCACCCTGCACAACGATGCCGAAGTCATTACCAAAATCATGGATACGGGGGCCAATGCGTGTTTTCCGCGGGCCACCAATCCCGAAGAAATCTTCAAAGCTGCCCAGGTCTGCCTGAAAAGCGGTTTTTACTTTAATAACCTGGTCGACAAAATAGGCCTGTCGGCCGGCGAGGTACAGCGTATTTACCGCAATGCGGTGAAGCTGTCCGAAAAAGAGCTGCTATTGCTGCGCCTGATTTCGGAAGATAAGCTGACATCGGAAATTTCGCGGGAGCTGCGCCTGAGCGCCCGCCGCGTGGAAGCCATCCGGCAGGATATGAAGGCCAAGGTAGGCGTGCGCACCATTGCGGGGCTGATTGCGATGGGGGTGAGGAATAAACTAATTGATTAGCCTTCGACCCTTCGACAAGCTCAGGACCTCAGGCTGACAGATCTAAAAAGCCATACCCAAATCCCGGTGCAGCCGAGGAAATAGTATGGCTTTTAATGAAAAAACCTGCTTTTTTTTGCAACGCATGGCTTAAGTAAACCCAGAAAGCAATCTTCATCTCTCGCTCCTTGTACTGTTCACACACTGTTCAATTCCACTCATTGCACAGGATTGCCGTCGCTACTTCTTTATCTCGATTGCAGGTAAAAAGCAGGCAAATATGTTAGGCTCAGAGCTTGCAAAGTAGGATAAGGTCTCTCAAAGGATGTAAGGATGTGTTTTGGCCGGATTAAAACGGGCCAAATGATAAACTGTTCCGGTTTTCACAGGGTGTTGGATCTTACAAATCAGCTGGCCGGTAAGATCCAGGCGTAAAACGGGTCATCAATGGATAATTGGAGGTTGGGTTTCAATAGGTTACCGGATTGGGTGGTCGGGTGGTCGGTTCAAAGGATTTGGGAGGCTATTCGTCAGGATAAAAATGGATTAAAAAAAAGAAGTTGATTGACATTGGACTTCGCCGGCATTCATAGAATATTGAAAAAGTTTCTGGACGGTTATTATCAGGACATTGGATGGTTTGTGAGGTTGCTAATCCTCGTCAATCAACTTGTATAACAAATATACATGTGGATAAACATGTGGACAAGAGCATAACTGCCCGATTTTATTTATTCAGATTTTACGGAATAAATCGTAAAATAACTATTTTGCAAGTGTTTATATTACTATTCAACAGATGAGGGTTTCCCCATGTATGCTGGTAGTTCCGTATATTCCGCAAAACGAGGATCTAGTAAATCTACCATAGTAGATGTGCTGATTTTTTATTCACTTTGCAGTAAGGTCCAACATCTGTTGCCTTATGAAATTCAATATAAATCCGAATGAAAAAATTTGACCCATCCCGGCCCATTAAAGTTGCGATAGCTGATGATCACGCTTTGTTTCGCCAGGGAGTTAGAACCGCCTTATCCGTTCGCAAGGACATAGAAATGATTGCCGAGGCCGATAATGGTATGCAGCTGCTCAACCTGCTCAAGCATATTGAGCCGGATGTTATCCTGCTCGATATACAAATGCCTATAATGGACGGCATTACAACGCTGCCCGAAATCCGCAAGCTATATCCCGAAGTAAAGGTGATTATCCTTTCCATGCATAATGACCACTCCATGATTTCCAAACTGATGGAAGTGGGCGCCAACTCTTACCTGACCAAAAATTCCGACTCGGAGACCATCTACCAGGCCATCAAAACCTGTTTTGAGCAGGAATTCTTCTTTAACGAGCTCACTAATAAGGCGTTACTGTCGGGCCTCCGCACCAAAAAAGTGGAGCATTCGCCCGAAGACGTACAGCTGAGCGATAAGGAAGTACGCATACTTAAGCTGATGTGTGAAGAAAAAACCACCAAGGAGATAGCCGATATCGTAGATATCAGCCCCCGTACGGTGGAAGCCATCCGCGACAAGCTCAAAACCAAAACCGGCGCCAAAAGCATGGCCGGGCTGGTGATGTATGCGGTAAAAAACGGCATACTCGAGGAAGGCGCACAGGGCTCCCGGTAGGGTAAGCGGCGGGAGGCGATGCCCTGCATGTATTTTAACGTATTTTCGGGCCTTCAATGGCCCTTTTTCTTTTTTATAACGATACATGGCTGGAAACGCAGCAGCCGCTGGTGACCGCCGGTAACCGCGGTTTCCGCTATGGCGACGGCCTGTTTGAGACCCTTTATGTATACAACGGCGCCATCCGGCTGCAGCGCTACCATTTCGAGCGCCTGTTTGCAGGCATGCAATTGCTGCAATTGCAGCTACCGGAAAAATACGATGCCGCTTACCTGTCTGCGCAAATCGCCGCCCTTTGCCAAAAAAACCAACACCCCGCCGCCCGGGTGCGGCTGACGGTTTTTCGGGGCGACGGCGCCCTCTTTGACCCGCCCGGCGCGCCCGCACACTGTATCATAGAAAGCCAGGCGCTGCCCCTGCCTCCCGCGATGCCCGCAGCTCATAACGCACCGCTTATAACCGGTATCTTTCCCCATGCGCGTAAAAGCGCCGATGCCTTTTCCCATCTTAAAAGCAATAACTACCTGTCGTCGGCCATGGCTGCGCTCTATGCCCGGCAGCAGGGATGGGACGATGCCTTGTTGCTCAATGCCGAAGGCCGCATCTGCGAATCGGCCATTGCCAATGTATTCATCGCCCGCAACGGCCTGTTGTATACGCCCCCCCTAAGCGAGGGCTGCGTGGCGGGAGTGATGCGGCGGTTTATGCTGGAACACCTGGCCGCGGTAGGTTATACCGTAGCGGAAAGGCCTGTATCGGTGGCAGATATATATGCGGCCGACGAGGTTTTTTGTACCAACGCCCTCCACCCGCTCCGGCCGGTAAGCTGCTGTGATGAGGCCCGGTACAGCACCCGTCTCGGGATGGAGATATTAGAGGCGCTGCGTCATGTGATAAGGTGATGAATGCCCTCCTTGCCTAAGCAAATATTTCTTCTTCAGTAAACGTCTTTCCCGGGTGCAGCTGCCGGTATACATCCAGCAGGGTCAGCACCGCCTTGCGCCCGTCGGGGCCCAAATCGATGGAGTAATCGTTTACGTATAAATCAATGTGCTGGCGCATCACCGATTCTTCCATTTCCTGCGAATGCTGTTTTAAGTAATCGGCAATAAAGGGGTAATGTTGAAAAGCATATTCGATGCTGTTGCGTATGAGGCGGTTGATTTGCGCGCGGAGGGCGCTGTCGAATGTTTTTCTTACTACGATACCGCCCAGCGGTATGGGCGATTGTGTTTTTTCTTCCCAGTACTCACCCAATTCAGCCAGCTTTACCAGTCCTTTTTTCTGGTAGGTAAAACGGTTTTCGTGGATGATAACCCCGCCGTCTACCTGCCGGTTAATAACGGCGTCTTCGATACCGTTAAACAGCATAAACTGTTTATTCCTTGTTTCGGGGTATGCCAGCGAAAACAGCAGGTGGGCCGTGGTGTTTTCGCCGGGAATGGCTACTTTTTTTTGATCGATGGCTTCGCCTTCTTTCCAGGGGGCCGCGGCAATAAGCAGGGGGCCAACGCCCTTACCCAGCGCACCGCCGGCGCCGATAACACGGTAATGATCCAGCACCAGGGGCAATACGCCGTAGCTGAGTTTGGTAATATCCAGCTTGCCGCGGATGGCCCATTCGTTGAGCGTTTGTACATCTTCGGGCACCACATCGAAATCCAGGCCTTCCGTATCGATCTTTTTATTCACCAGCGCATCGAATATAAACGTGTCGTTGGGACAGGGAGAAAAGCCAAGCGTCATATGTAAGTATTAAGTTGTCAGTTGTCGGTTGTCTGTTGGCCGGCGTTTGCGTCGATTCCGGACAACCGACAACTGACAACGGTCAACGATTTATTAGTTCTTCCAGCGCCTCGTTCAATGCCGCAATGGCCTCCTTCATTTTCCATTTGGCTTTGTTGCGCTCGCCGATATGGTTGGATACGGCGCGCAGCTGTATAAATGGAACGCCTTCCATCAGGCAGGCATAGTGAAAGGCGGCGCCTTCCATCGATTCCACCGCCGCGCCGTATTTTTCCTCCAGCAGCTTTATCCGCGCCCGGCCGGTGGTAATCTCGTTGATGGAGATGGCTTTAACCGTTTTCAGCCCGGCTCTTTTGAGCAGGTCTTTGTGCGGGTTTACCAGCCAGCCCTTTGTATACGGGAACCGGTTTTCGGGCGCCAGCTTCATATCGAACACCGTTTTAAAGCTGTTGTCTTCCAGCACGCCCTGGTCGCCCAGGGTATCCCGCCCGATACTAACAACGGCGCCCGGCGGAAGTTGGCGGCCAAAACAACCGCCGATACCTGCCTGCACCACCCAATCGTACTTTTTAAGCTGCAGCTGGCGGGTGATGGCGTAGGCGGTGGCGGTAAGGCCGATACCCGGTACGAGCACATCCAGCCGCAGCGCCCGGGCCGGCTGCTGGCGCCATTTATCGAGAAAAGGGGCAATTTCAAAGGAGGTGGCCGATACCAGTAAACAATTCATGGGTTAGTCGGTTTAGCAGGGGCAAAGGTCGCATTTCCGGGCTAATCCCGGGGATATATTAACTTTGCGGAAATTTTTTGGAGGCCAATGGTATATCTCACTCGTTTGGAACATTTTAATGCTGCTCATAAATTGTACAACCCGGCATGGGACAAGGAGCGGAATGAGGCCGTTTTTGGTATTTGCGCCAACGAAAACTGGCATGGTCATAACTATGACCTGTACGTAACCATCAGGGGCGAAGTAAACGAAGACACCGGTTTTTTGTTTGATGTTAAAAAGCTGAGCGGCCTTATAAAAGAGCATGTAACGGAGAAGCTGGATCATAAGAACCTGAACCTGGACGTCGACTTCATGCAGGGCAAAATATGCAGCACGGAAAACCTGGCCAAGGGCATCTGGCAGCAATTGCAGCCTCAGCTGCCGGCCGATGTGCAGCTGCATTGTATCAAGCTGTATGAAACAGCCAGGATTTACGTGGAGTATTTTGGAGAATAATATTAAAGCATATGCCAAGAATAGCCGTTTTCAGAAAAGAGCATTTCAACGCCGCGCACCGCCTTAATAACCCGGCTTGGGATGCGGCGCACAATGCAGCCATTTTTGGTAAATGCAACCGTCCCAATTACCATGGCCATAATTATGACCTGGTGGTAAAAGTAACCGGTGAGCCGGACCCCGCTACGGGATTTGTGATCGACCTGAAGGTGCTGAGCGATCTGATACAGGAAAAAGTGCTGAACCGTTTTGATCATAAAAACCTGAACCTCGACACGGTGGAATTTAAAAACCTGAATCCCACGGCCGAAAACATTGCCCTCACCATTCATGGTTTGCTGCGCCCGCATATTGGAGCGCAATACGATTTGAAAGTGCGGTTATACGAAACAGAGCGGAACTTTGTAGAATACCCGGCGGAGTAGTTTTAAAAAACAACGATATGGCCTATAAAAAAACAGAACAGTACGAAGATAAGATCACCTCGCGCCTGGTGGAGAACTATAAGGAAGCGCTTGGCCTGCTTGGAGAGGATCCCGAACGCGAAGGATTGCTTAAAACGCCGGAGCGTATAGCTAAAGCCATGCAGTTTCTGACGCAGGGATACCACATGGATGCCAGGGCCATCCTTCATTCGGCTAAGTTTACGGAAGATGTGCAGCAAATGGTGATTGTAAAAGATATCGAGCTGTACAGCATGTGCGAGCACCATATGCTTCCGTTTTTTGGCAAGGCGCATATCGCCTATATTCCCAATGGCTATATTACCGGGCTCAGCAAGCTGGCAAGAGTGGTGGATGTATATGCCCGCCGCCTGCAGGTGCAGGAGCGGCTCACTACGCAAATCATGGATGCCATTCGTGAAACCCTCAATCCGCTGGGCGTGGCGGTGGTAATTGAAGCCTCCCACCTGTGTATGATGATGCGGGGCGTACAGAAGCAAAATTCGGTTACCACTACTTCTGCTTTTTTCGGCGAGTTTGAAAAAAATGAAACAAGAAGCGAGTTTATCCGCCTTATCGGATCGAAGCTGCATTAACTGGTGATTGCAGGAACATAAAAAAATATTTTACGGTATAATAAATAACCTGCGTGTAAGTACGCGGGTTTCCAAAGAAGTTTAAAAAGGTTTGTTTGAACCCATCCTAACATTCAAACAAACCTTTTATATTTGGCGCAGCAACTATTCCCCCGCATGAAACCGGGCATGACAAATTTTTCTCACACGGAGAATGTTACTGCGAGGTTCCATCCGACCATTGAAAAAACGAATAATAACAGATGAAACAAGCATTTATATTTCCCGGCCAGGCTTCGCAGTTTCCCGGGATGGGCAAAGAGCATTATGAAGGCAATGCTTTTGCCAAGAAACTTTTCGAGCAGGCCAATGAGATACTCGGTTTTCGTATTTCAGACATTATGTTTACAGGGTCGGAAGACGACCTGAAGCAGACCAATGTAACCCAGCCGGCCGTTTTCCTTCATTCTGTTATTGCCTACAAAAGCATCGAGGGCCCGAGGCCCGATATGGTGGCGGGCCATTCGCTGGGCGAGTTTTCTGCGCTCGTGGCCAATGGCACCCTGAGCTTCGAGGACGGCCTGCAGCTGGTAAGCGTTCGCGCGCGCGCCATGCAGCAAGCCTGCGAGCTGACGCCTTCTACCATGGCCGCCGTACTGGGCCTGGCCGATGAAAAAGTAGAAGAAATCTGCCAGGAGGTACAAAAGGAAACCGGTGAGGTGGTCGTGCCGGCCAATTACAATTGCCCCGGCCAGCTGGTCATCAGCGGCAGCATTAGGGGCATCGATATCGCCTGTGAGCGCATGAAGGCCGCCGGCGCCAAAAGAGCGCTGGTATTGCCCGTAGGCGGCGCTTTTCACTCGCCGCTGATGGAGCCTGCCAAAGAGGAGCTGAAGACCGCCATGGAGAAAACCAATTTTCACCAGCCTACATCGCATGTATACCAGAACGTAGTGGCCAAAGCCGTATATGACCGCGAAGAGATAAAGCAAAACCTCATTGACCAGCTTACCAGCGCCGTGAAATGGACGCAAAGCATACAGGCGATGATAAAAGACGGCGCCTCCAAATTTACCGAAGTAGGTCCCGGCAAAGTACTGCAGGGACTGGTGCTGAAGATTAATAAAACGGTGGCGGTAGACGGCGTGAGCTAAACATCAATCGCGCAGTTATACCAGCCCTTATCTATCTGTGCATTGTAATACTTTGTATAGAAATTGATGGCGGGCTCATTCCAGTCGAGTACCTGCCATACCACGCGATTGAGCTTCTTTTCCCTTGCTTCCACTATCAGCCTGTCCAGCAGCTGCTTGCCCAGCCCCTTGCCGCGCATGGCCTCGGTGACTATCAAATCCTCGAGGTAGAGGGTCTGCCCTTTCCAGGTAGAATAACGTATGTAATATATGGCAAAGCCCTGTATGATGCCGTCCGCTTCGGCCACAAAGGCCCACCATACAGGGCTGAGGCCAAACCCGCTTGCTTCAAAATGTGCCGGGGTAACGGTTACCTCCTGCGGCATTTTTTCATAATCGGCCAGCTCCTGTATCAATGTCATCAGCCGCGGGCAATCTTCTTTTACAGCCTTGCGAATGGTAATAGTCATTCACAAATTTATAGTTTAAAGCTGACTCCTATATGAATGCCGATGCTGCTGTAGGGAAAGCTGAAAGTAAGCTCCTGTGAAGGCTCGTCGGCACTATATGTCCTGTATTCGTCCAGTTTTTTTACATAGTCTGTTTTTCTCGCATAGACGGGATAGGTGTCTATTTTTTCAGCATCGTTTTGTTTATAGGAGATCAGTTCCGAACGGCGTGCCAGGATGGCCAGCGACTGGAGATTGATTTCGGCAAAGACGCTCATATGCTTGCCCAGTTTTGGTGCAATGCCTGCCGAAGCGGTATAGCCTGCCGTATTCCTGACCCGGAATACTTTTTTGTATTGGCCGTGGCTGCTGCCGGTGAGACCAAAGGATGACCAGTCGGCATTTTCGGTAATACCTGCATAAATGGGAAGCAATACGCCCATGCGCGCATAGGGATGCAGTTTGGTATCGGGTACTTTCAGCGCGATGCCTGCCATGGCAATGGCCGTATGCGAGTGCCAGCTGCTGGTAGCGTTGTACCTATAATCTACCGCATTATAATCATAATAACCTTTTACCGCAGGCCCGGTAATATGATACCGGCCGCCTGCCGTGAAGCCAAACCAGTTATTCACCCACCGGGTAACGTCGGCGCTGAAAGAAGGACCGCGCCCGAAACTGCTGTTAACGGCCCTGGTAACAGACGAGAGCGACGTAACCATTGCGTGGTTGAGCAGGTATTGAGAGGCGGTCGAAAAATCATATCCTGCCTGCAATCGCAGGTCCCATTGTTTTTGCGCACTGCAGGGCATAAAGAGGCCGGCGAAGAAAAAGCTGAGAAGAAAAAATTTCATGGTGTTATTTTCTGTGCTGACAACACCCGACACCATAAACGTTGCATGCTAATCGTGAAACGGTTCACGTTTCTTATCCCAGCGCCTGCGTCAAATCAGCCAGTATATCCTGCACGTTTTCAATGCCAATGCTCATGCGTATGAGCCCGTCCGTGATACCGGCCTGGGCGCGTTCTTCTTTGGAGAGCCCAAAATGCGACATGCTGGCGGGGTGCGATATGAGCGTATCGGTGGTGCCGAGCGATACGGCGCGGGTGCACATTTTCAGCGCATCGATAAAGCGTTTGCCGGCAGCGAGGCCGCCTTTGAGCTCGATGCTCATCATGGGACCGGGGTGCCGCATTTGTTTGGCGCATACCAGGTGATGCGGGTGCGAAGCAAGGCCGGTGTAGTTTACCTGCGCCACGGCAGGATGCCCTTCCAGGTATTGCGCCACTTCCATTGCATTATGGCAATGGCGGTCCATGCGCAGCTCGAGTGTTTTCATGCCCTGTGTAAGCATAAACGCATCGAAGGCATTGCTGTTGCCGCCCAGCAGGCGGTACCATTTGCTGACCCTGGTATTCATTTGCTCTATATCCCTGCCTACCAGCACGCCGCCGATGGCGGTGCCGTGGCCGTTGAGGAATTTGGTGGTGCTGTGAAACACGTAATCCACCTCGTAGCGAAAGGGCTGCTGCAGGTAAGGGGTGGCAAATGTATTGTCTACCGATACGCCGAGCTTGTATTGTTTGGCCAGCCGTGTTATGGCTTCCAAATCGACGCACCGGAGGGTGGGGTTGGCCGGTGTTTCGAGGTGCATCCAGCGCAGGCCGGGGTGGCTTTTTATGGCGGCTTCGGCAGCGTTGAGATCGGTCAGGTCGGCAATCACCACATCGATGCCCAGCGGTGGCAATACCTTATGCAGCAGCTCATGGGTGCCGCCGTACAGCGAATAATGGGAAAGCACTTTATCGCCTTTTTGCAGGTGAGACAGGAACAGGGTCGTCATAGCCGCCTGTCCGCTCGAATGCAGGAGGGCTTTGAGCGGCAGGGGCGCGCCCCGGCCATCCGTGATGCCGAAAGCTTCAAAGGCGCAGATCTTCTCTTCGGCTTCGGTAAAGGAGGGATTGCCCCACCGGCTGTATATATATCCGGGTTCCTGGCCGGCAAAGCGGCGCATGCCCTGGTCGGCCGTATCGAAGGTAAAAGTGGAAGTGGCGTATACCGGTGTAATATGTGCCGAGAGCGGGTCTTTGTCATGGCCGGCATGCACGGCGAGCGAGCTAAAACCGGTGAGTGGAAAATTTTTATCGCTCATGAAGTAAAAAGAATTTTAATTTGAAAGATAAAAGTAGGTCAAATACATGAAGGAACTCCTGCAGCAATACGCCGCTTATAGCAGCTGGGCCAACCGGCAATTAACAGATCGGGTGCTGCTGTTGCCCGAAGAACAGCACAGCACTGTATTCGCGGGCAGCTTTCCCAGCCTGCACCTTACCATTCTGCATTTATGGGATACCGGTAGTGCCTGGTGGCAGCGGCTGAAGCTGTATGAAGCGGTGATAGCGCCTTCGGTGCATTTCAAGGGCAATACCCGCGATGCCGTGAATGGATTGCTGCACCAGGACAAGCTATGGGAAGCCTGGGTAAACAATGCCAGCCAGCCAGCCCTGGAGCATGTGTTTGCCTACCAGAATTCCCGGAAAGAACATTTCAAGCAGCCCGTTTACCAGATGATATTGCATGTATTCAATCATGCCAGCTATCACCGCGGACAGGTAGTGACCCTGCTGCGAAACCTGGAAGCGGATAAAATACCGAATACTGATTTTATCGGCTGGAGCCGGAGTAAGCCCACTTCACCAGCGTTGCGCCCCAGGTAAAGCCGCCGCCGAAGGCGGCGAGTACCAGGCTATCGCCTTTTTTCAGCTGATTTTCCCAGTCCCACAGGCAAAGCGGTATGGTGCCGGCGGTGGTATTGCCGTAGCGCTGTATATTAATCATCACTTTTTCGCGGGGCAGGTCCATGCGTTTGGCCGTGGCGTCAATAATGCGCAGGTTGGCCTGGTGGGGTACCAGCCAGGCAATATCGTTGCCGGTAAGTTTGTTGCGTTCCAGCAATTCGGCGCTCACATCGGCCATGCCTTTTACAGCCGCCTTAAACACGGGCTGCCCGTCCTGGAAGGCAAAATGCTCGCGGGCCGTCACCGATTCAACGGAGGCGGGCTTCAGCGAACCGCCGGCTTTCATATGCAGGAATTCGCGGCCGCTGCCATCGGTGCGGAGGATGCTGTCGCTTATGCCATAGCCTTCTGTATTGGGTTCGAGCAGCACGGCGCCGGCGCCATCGCCAAAGATGATGCAGGTGGTGCGGTCGGTATAATCGATGATGGCGCTCATTTTATCGGCGCCTACTACTACTACTTTCTTGTAGCGGCCGCTTTCGATATAGCTGGCGCCGGTAGTGAGGGCAAAGAGAAAGCCCGAGCAGGCGGCGCTCATATCATAGCCCCAGGCGTTGACGGCGCCTATCTTATCGCAAACAATATTGGCGGTGGCGGGAAAAACCATGTCGGGCGTTACGGTGGCCACAATCAGGCAGTCGATTTCTGCGGGTTGGATACCGCGCTTTTTACACAGTTCCAGCACGGCGGGCGCGGCCATATCGGAAGTGGCTTTGCCTGCTCCTTTGAGGATCCTTCTTTCTTCAATACCGGTACGGGTACGTATCCATTCGTCGGTGGTGTCTACAATCTTTTCGAGGTCAGCATTCGTAAGCCTGTCTTCGGGAACATAACCGCCTACAGCTGTGATGGCGGCGCTAATTGGTTGATTCATTTGTTCGATTAGGATTGAAAATTTGCGTAAAAGTAATTAAATTAAGTTGACCGTTGCTGGTTGACGGTTGACAGGCTTTTGGGGCGGACAATCCTGCTGCTAACGGTCAACCGTCATCTGTCAACTATAAGCCTTATTTTCGCGCCTATGATAGCCTTTCTAAAGGGAGCCTTCGTACACAAAAGCCCGGCCGTGGTGCATATGGATGTAAATGGGGTGGGGTATGAGGTGCAGATAAGCCTTACCACCTACTCTCATATCGAGGCCCTGCCCTCGGGGATGCTGCATACTTACCTGCACATACGGGAAGACGCCCATGTGCTGTACGGCTTTTTTGAGCCGAAAGAGAAGGAAATGTTCATCCAGCTGCTGGCAGTCAACGGCATCGGAGCAGCAACCGCCCGGGTAATGCTGTCATCGATGAAAGCCGAAGAAATAGCCCGGGCCATCATACAGGGCAACGTAAAACTACTGGAGAGCATTAAAGGCATTGGCAAAAAGACCGCCGAGCGGGTCGTGCTGGAGCTGAGAGACAAGCTGGGAAAGCAATCCCTGGATGCAAATATATCTCCACTGGTAAACAATACCTTAGAATCAGATGCGTTAAATGCTTTACTCGCTTTAGGCATCGCCCGACCGGCGGCCGAGCAGGTAGTAAAAAAGGTGATGTCATCCTCACCATCCTTATTGAAAGTCGAAGAGATCATCAAACAAGCTTTGAAAACTTTATAACGAGCCTATCGAACGTATATCTACCTAACTAATTCCTGGGAAATCGCTTGTGGCTGCTTCACTTCGTGTAATACTGAAAAAAACGGGACTAACCCTTACTACTGCTTTTGCCCTGCTTTGCATGGCCAACAGCGATACTATGGGCCAAACCGGGGGACGCGATACGGTGGTTCCCAAAGCCGGCGATTCGCTCAAATACCCCATAAGCGACCGCCGCGGCGACAAGTACTCCAACCCCGGCCGCCGCTCCATGGATTTGAAAGATCCCGTCAACCTGACCGATTCGGTGGTATACGACCCCAAAACAAGGCTGTATTACATTTACGAAAAGATAGGCAATACCTGGTATCGCAAACCCACCTACCTCACTTTCGACGAAGTAATGCGCATCCGCAGCAGGCAGCTGGAAAATGACTATTTCCGGCAGCGCTCCGATGTGCTGAGCGATCTGAACCGTAAATTGCTGATACCAAAGCTGAGCGTATCGGATAACCTGTTTAACCGCATCTTCGGCAACGGCAAAATAGACATCAAGCCGCAGGGCAGCGTGGATATCACCGCCGGCTACCAGGGACAGAATATCAAAAACCCCACCCTGCCGGAACGGGCCCGCAAAAGCGGTGGCTTCGATTTTAATATGGATGCCAACCTGAACGTCATTGCCAATATCGGCGATAAGCTCAAGCTGCCCATCAGCTATAACACGCAGGCGACCTTCGATTTTGAAAACCAGCTGAAGCTGGATTATGTGGGTGGCCCCGATGAGATCATCAAGCGCATCGAAGCGGGCAACGTATCTTTTTCCACCAAGGGCTCGCTCATACAGGGCGCCCAACAGCTGTTTGGTATCAAAACGCAGCTGCAGTTCGGCCGCCTGTCGGTGACCACCGTACTGGCCAACCAGCGCTCGCAAAAACAATCGCTGTCGCTGGCCGGGGGCGCTTCCAGCAGCCTTTTCCAGTTTAAGGCCGACGACTACGAAGAAAACCGCCACTTCCTCATGGCGCAGTACTTCCGCAATAACTTTAATAAGGCCATGGCCAACCTGCCCGCCGTCAATTCGCTGGTGCAGATATTACAAATAGAAGTGTGGGTAACCAATCGCAACGGCTCTACCACCGACACCCGCGATATCGTGGCCCTGCAGGATTTGGGCGAATCGTCGCCTTACCTTACCTCGGTGGTAACACCCACGCCGGGCAATACCACCGGAATTCCTTACAATGGCGCCAACAACCTGTACAGCACTATTCTCAGCTTTCCCGATACCCGCAACTCATCGTATGTAAGCGGGCGGCTCAACGCCATAGGGCTCACCCAGGTGCAGGATTTTGAAAAGACATTTGCCCGTAAGCTGGCCGCCACCGATTATTATTTCGACCCGCAGGTGGGCTTTCTCTCGCTCAACCAGCCCCTGCAGTCCGACGAGGTGCTGGGCGTGGCCTTCCGCTACAGCTACAACGGGAAAATATACCAGGTAGGTGAGTTTTCGCAGGACGTGCCGCCCGATACCACCGCCACCATCGCCTCGGGTACGCAGAAAGTATTGTTTCTTAAATTGCTGAAAGCTACTTCGCAGCGTACCAACCTGCCGCTTTGGGACCTGATGATGAAAAACGTATACGCGCTCAAAACAAAAGACGGCAGCTACCTGAGCGGGGTATCGCCCACCGATTTCCAGCTGGATGTGCTGTACGAACAGCCCAGCGAAGGCACCAAGCGCTACCTGCCCGAAGGCGATAAAGTGGGTACCCCCCTGATTAGCCTGCTCAACCTGGACCGCCTCAACAACCGCAACGACCCGCAGCCCGATGGCATATTCGATTATATAGAAGGAAAGACCATTCTTTCCCAACAGGCAAGGATCATCTTCCCTTTGCTGGAACCCTTTGGCCGCGATTTGCAGACCATCGCCTTTACCAACAGCCCGGGCGTGGCCCCCAAATACATCTATACCCCCCTGTACGATACCATCAAAGCGATTGCACAAACCTATGCCAACCTGGACCGCTATATCATTTCGGGTAAGGCCAAAGGCACTTCCACTTCCGAAATATCGCTCGGCGCTTTCAACGTACCGCCGGGTTCGGTGAGCGTAAGCTCGGGCGGAACGGTATTGAGGGAAGGCATCGATTATTCGGTGGACTATAACCTGGGAACGGTAAAAATATTAAACCAGGCCATCATCAACTCGGGCGTGCCGGTGAGCGTGCAGTTTGAAAACAACAGCAGCTTCGGCCTGCAGCAGCGCAATTACCTGGGTCTGCGGCTGGACTACCTGGTCAAAAGCACGGCTAAGGAATCGCTTACCATCGGCGGCCAGCTGGTGCGCATGGGCGAGCGGCCTTATTTTTCCAAAGTAAGCGTGAGCGATGGCGACCCCATCCGCAATACCATGTATGGGCTGGACTTTAACTACCGCTCGGAATTTGCCAAAATGACCCGCTGGCTCGACAAGCTGCCGGGCTATCATACCACCGAGATGAGCACCATCCAGGCATATGGCGAAGGCGCTTATCTTAAACCCGGTCACCCGCCGCAGATAGGCAAGGGCACCAGCGGTTCTATTTATATCGACGATTTTGAAGGTTCCACCAGCAATATCGATCTGCGTTTCCCGCTTATCAGCTGGACGCTGGCTTCCACGCCGCAGGGCAATGGCCTGTTTCCCGAGTCGGCCCTGACCAATGATTTATCTTATGGCTATAACCGCGCGCGGCTGGCCTGGTACAATATCGAGCCCAACCTGCAGGATGCCAAGGGCACCAATAACCCGGTGAAGGGCTACCAGGATTTTAGCGATCCGCGTATCCGCGCTGTCAACCAGCAGGATATTTACCCCACCAAGAGCGTCGATTACGGCCAGTCGCAGCTGGTGACCTTCGATATGGCGTATTATCCCACCGATCGCGGCCCTTATAACTATGATGCACGTACGGGCAGCGTAGCCCCCAATGGCAAGCTGCAGAATCCCAAAACGCGCTGGGGCGGTATCATGCGGGCCATCGACCAAACCGATTTTGAGAGCAGCAACGTAGAATATATCCAGTTCTGGATGCAGGACCCGTTCCTGCGCGGCGGCAACACCACCGGTGGCCAGTTTTATATCAACCTCGGTAATATATCCGAAGATGTGCTGCGCGACGGCCGCCGCCAGTTTGAGAATGGATTGCCCGGAGCCGATGGCAAGGCGCTGGTAGATGCTTCTTCGGTATGGGGCAGCGTACCTGCCAACCCCATACAGGTGACTACCGCTTTCAGCAATGACCCGGCCGACCGTCCCTTCCAGGACGTTGGCTTCGATGGCCTGGCCGATGCCGGCGAGCAGGTAAAGTTCAACGCCTACATTGCACAGGCAGGGGGCATTTTCGGCGTGGGCTCGGCGGCCTACCAGGCGGCATTCAACGACCCTTCTACCGACGACTTCAAGAACTACCGCGATGCGGATTACGATAACCAGCGGGCCGGTATCCTGGCGCGGTACAAGCAAATCAACAACCCGCAGGGCAACTCGCCGATAGCCGATGCCAGCTCTTCCACCACGTCGGCCTTTACCCTCTATCCTGACCAGGAAGATCTGAACCGCGACAATACGCTGAATGAGCTCGAAGAATATTTTCAGTATAAAGTAGATCTCGTGCCCAGCCAGCTGAGCGTGGGCACGAATTATATTACCGATGTGCGCGAATTTCAACCCAATGTGGCTGGCTCCCCGAGGGAAAAATGGTACCTGTTCCGCATTCCCGTTTCCAACTACCAGCAAAAAGTAGGCAATATCCCTGATTTCAAATCCATCCGTTTCATCCGTATGTTTATGACGGGCTTCGATGATTCATTGGTATGTCGCTTTGCCGCGCTGGAGCTGGTGCGCAACCAATGGAGGGATTTTTCGTTTAATATCGATACTACCGGCAATTATACCACGCTGCCCGTTCCCAACGCTACCGAGCTGAATGTGCTGGCGGTGAACATTGAAGAAAACAGCAAGCGCACTCCCGTACCGTATGTAACGCCTCCGGGTATCGAGCGCCAGCAGCTGCTGAGCAATAACAATGTAAACATATTGCAGAACGAGCAATCGATGAGCCTGCAGGTGTGTAACCTGGTGTCGAAAGATACCCGCGGCGTATTCAAAAACTTCAACCTCGACCTGCGCCAGTATGGCACTCTCTCGCTGTTTGTGCACGCAGAAAGCCGGGGCACCAGCGATTTGCTGCCGGCCAATGCGCTGATGGCCGTTATACGCCTGGGCAATGATTTCGTAGGCAACTATTATGAAGTAAAGATGCCGCTGGTAAAGACCGACTGGATAGCAGCAGGCGCTGCTGCCGATCCCAATAAAGTATGGCCTTCGCAAAACGAGCTTAACCTAAGCCTGCAGCGACTGATACAATTAAAAGTGTCGCGCAATAACAATACCGGCCGCAGTGATCTGTATTATAAGGAAACCGATGCCGACGGAAAAAGCTATGCCATCCTGGGCAATCCCAACCTGGGTGAAGTAAGCGGCATGTTCCTGGGCGTGCAGAACATAACGCAGCAAACAGTATGTACCGAGGTATGGTTTAATGAGCTGCGCCTGTCTGATCTCAACGAAAGAGGCGGCGGCGCGGCCCTGGGCCGGGTAGATATCAAGCTGGCCGATTTAGGTACCCTTACCTTTTCGGGCAGCTACAAAGGCATCGGCTTCGGCAATCTCGACCAGCGCGTAAACGAGCGCTCCAAGGAAGTGCTGACCCAGTTTGACGGCGCGGCCAACCTGGAGCTGGGCAAGTTCTTCCCCCGCAAATCAGGTATATCCATACCCACGTATGCCAGCTACTCGCAAACGGTCAGCACGCCCGAGTTCGATCCTTATGACCTGGATATAAAGCTGAAGGACAAACTAAAAGGGGCGCCGGCGTCTAAAAAGGATTCCATCCGCAACGATGCCATCGAAGTGACAACGATACGCTCTCTCAACTTTACCAACGTAAAAAAGAACAATACCACGGGCAAGAAGCAAAAAATATGGAGCATCGAAAACTTCGACGTAAGCTATTCGTATACCCGCTCGGAGCACCACAGCCCGCTGGTGGAAAGCGATGAGCTGATTGTACACCGCGGTGGCCTGGGCTATAACTATACCAACAATCCCAAATATATTGAGCCGTTTAAGCAATGGATCAAATCAAAGTCGCCCTGGTACAAGATATTCAAAGACTTTAATTTCAACCCCGTGCCCACAACGCTTAGCTTCAGGGCCGATGCCAAGCGGCAGTTTGGCGCTTACCGTCCGCGTACGGTAGGGGTGCCCAAAGGCGTTACGCCGGAAACCTATAATAAATACTTTACGTTCGACCGCTATTATGTAATGCGCTGGGACTTTACCCGTTCGCTCAACCTCGATTTCAACGCCACCAACCTGGCGCGGGTAGACGAAGCGCCTGGCCGCCTGAGCGATTATGAGCGCCGGCAAATGTGGAACCGCTTCCTGAAAGGCGGCAGAAATACATCGTACCAGCACCAGGCTACCTTTAGCTATGTGCTGCCCACGAGCAAGATACCGCTGCTCGACTGGACGATTGTGCGGGGCAGCTATGCCGCCAAGTACAGCTGGCTGGGCGCTTCAATGGATACGCTGGCCAAGAGCCTGGGCAATTTCATCAGCAATAGCCAGGATAAAAGCGCTACCGTTGAAATGGACTTTACCCGCCTGTACCAGAAGAGCCGGTTTCTGCGCGCCATCGATTGGGAAGCGCCGCGCCCGCTACCAAAACCACCGGCCGTACCAGGCGCTGCGCCGGATACTGCCAAAAACAAAAAGAAGGTCAGGGACCCCAACGATCTGCCACAGGTGCCGGGCGCTATAAAAGTGGTAGCCCGCCTGCTTACTTCAATTAAGAAGATGAGCATTACCTATACCTCATCGGGCACCACCAGCCTGGCCGGGTATACCGACAGCTCGAGGGTATTGGGCATGAACCTGCACAGCATGGCGCCAGGCTGGGGTTTTGTGCTGGGCCAGCAGCCGGATACAGCCGTTATCAACAACTTTGCGAAAAAGGGGTATTTCACCCACAACCCCCTGCTCAATAACCTGAACCGGCAGGATTACAACCAGCATTTTAATATTACGGCCCAGCTGGTGCCGCTGCGCGATCTCATCATAGATCTGAACGTGGACAAAACTTTCGGTAAGACCTATTCGGAATTATTCAAGGATACTACTACCAACGGATCGGGCAGCCTGTTGCACCTGAGCCCGTATTCTGCCGGCAGCTTCAGCGTAAGCTATATTTCGTTTAAGACGCTGTTTGAAAAAATAAATCCCAACGAAGTCTCCGGCGCTTTCCTGCGGTTCCAGGCCAACCGGATGATATTATCGCAGCGCCTGGCCGCTACCAATCCCAACTCTAAAGGCAACGGGGCGGATGGCTACGCAGAGGGCTATGGACGTTATGCGCAGAATGTGCTGATACCGGCCTTCATAGCAGCCTATACGGGCAAGAACCCCAATACAGTTCCGTTGGTAAAGGAGAACAACCCGAATATTTCGTCCAACCCCTTCAGCGGCATCACGCCGCTGCCCAACTGGCGGTTGTCGTATACCGGGCTTACGCGGATACCGGCGCTGGAAAAAATATTCAGCAACCTGACTATCACCCACGGTTATACGAGCAACCTGAGCATGAACAGCTTCAACTCGGCGCTGCTGTTCCAGGACAGCCTGGGCGCGCCGGGCTTCAGGGATACGGTATCGGGCAATTTCGTGCCTTATTTCCTGGTGCCGAATATTACTATCTCGGAAGCGTTTTCGCCCCTTATCTCCATAAGTATGGACCTGGTGAGCCAGCTGGGCGCCAAGTTCGAATTCAGCAAATCAAGAACGCTGAGCCTGAGCATGGTAGACTACCAGCTGAGCGAAACCCGCTCTACCAAGTTTACGGTAGGCGGCCGCTGGCGCAAAAAGAATTTCCCGCTGCCGTTCAAGGTGCCGTTTTCGAAACAGGATACCAAAAAGCTGCAAAACGATATCACCTTCACCCTCGATTTCAGTATACAGGATGATATAACCGCCAATAGCCGGCTCGACCAGGCTACGTCGCTGCCTACTTCGGGCCAGAAGGTGATTACCATATCGCCCAGCATCGACTATGTGCTCAACAAGCGGGTGAAGGTGATACTGTACTTTGATCAGCGGCGCACCGAACCCAAGATATCTACTTCGGCGCCGATTACTACCACCAGGGCGGGCGTAAAGGTGAGCATATCACTGGCGCAATAGGGAAGAAAGCTGCGAGCTATGAGCTGCGAGTTTCAAGCCGCCAAGCTTCTATGCCTCCCCTGCGGGGCTGCGAATTGAATTCACCCCCTAAATTGTTCGTTTTCACACCGTGTTACATACTGAAATGAATTCCATCTTTGTATTGTCAATAAAATTTAAGACGGGAATCCGGCATACAGTAAAACATAACATAATAACTTTTATCTTATTTACAAAAAAGCGAATAAAATGAGAAAAATAATTGTTTTTTCAATGATTACACTGGATGGTGTTATGCAAGCACCTGGCGGACCCCAGGAAGACACATCAGGCGGCTTCAAATATGGCGGCTGGACGGCATCTTATGGTGACGAGATTTTTAGCAAGATCATGAAAGAAGAGCTGAAACCGGCAGATTATCTTTTGGGCAGAAAAACATTTAAGATTTGGGAATCCTACTGGCCCCGGCATGCTGACATTTGGCCAGGCATCAATGATGGCACCAAATACGTCCTGTCGCAGACCGTGAAAAAATCAGATTGGAAAAATACCGTTTTCCTCGAAAGTGTGGCAGGTATCGAAAAGCTCAGGAATTCGGAGGGTGCCGACATCCAGGTTTGGGGCAGTAGTAAGCTCATTCAGCTGCTGCTTAAGCATGACCTGGTAGACGAGCTACGGCTCAAAGTTTACCCGTTGGTTCTTGGTGATGGAAAAAAGCTGTTCGAAAACGGCGCGCTCCCGGCAGCATTTACACTAACAGAAAGCCATGTTACAACAAAAGGGGTCATTATAGCCAATTACAAGCGGGCGGGAGAGGTCATTACAGGCAATGTTGGCGCTTAAGGAAACATATATAACCCAATAATTGCGGAGCTATGCATATGCCGCCCTGGTGGGGTTAAAATTAATTATTTAACCTTCTTCAGTAACAGCACGTACCCGCAAAGACCTTTCTTTTTCTGTTTGTTTACCTGTAAAGGCTTAATCATGTGGTATTCGGAAAACTGGGGGATATAAGAGTAAGAGATGATATTGCCGTCTACATCGCCCCACATGTGTTTTTGGTAAACCACCTGCTTTTCGTTCCAGTCGTACATACGCACTTCGTACAGTTTGGAAGTGGGTTCGCCGATAAAAATAAACTGGTACCAGGCGCCGCCGGTCAGGGGAACAACGATGGGCATTTCGTATTCGCTCTCCATCTTCATCGATGCTTCGCGAACCACTTCATATCCCTGGGCGCTGAAATAATTTTTGAGACTATCTATCTGGGGCTTGTAAGATTCGTTGACGCAGTTTTCGAGGCGTATAACATCGTCCTGCGCTTTCGCAGAAACAGCTACTAAAAAGGTAATTACACAGGATGCCATTAAACGGCATATCAGGGTTTTCATACATCGGTTTTTTACGGTCTTCGCCAGGATACAGAAAAGTGTTGTCGGTCTATACAAATCTAATTCAAAACGGGGGCATCGCCAACAGAATTGCGTATAATATATGTGTAGAATAACATAAAATTGGCGTGTAGGCGATTACCCTTAGCCGGGGCTGAAAAGAGAGGGGAAGGAGGGCGTGTTTGGCTGTATATTGGTGATTAATAAGTTATTATGATAAAACCCGCACGGCCCGCGGCTTTCCACCCTACCGCACCAGGATCACCGTCCCTTTCTTTTTGACGGTTTTGCCGGTGTAGTCCTTGCCCTGCACCACCCATACGTACGTATCGGCGGCCTGGGGCTGGCCGTTAAAACTGCCGTCCCAGCCGTATACTTCATTTTGCGTATTGCCATCGTACACGAGCTGTCCCCAGCGGTTAAACACCTGGAAAAGGCTGATGCTGGAAATACCTACCGCGATGGGCCGGAACAGGTAGTTCTGTCCCTTGCCGGGGGTAAAGGCATTGGGAACGAAGATGTCGGGACCGGTTTGGTAGACCTTTATATTAATCGTGTCATACGCGAAGCAGCCTTCGGAAGTGTATACTTTCACCGAATAGGTATAGATCCCTTTTTCGGAGAAAAGCGCGGTGGGCGACTGCGCACTGCTGCTGCTCAGGTAAGCGGGCGGTTCCCACAGGTAAAACGCCGCGCCGCTGGCGCGCAGTACAAGAGGCTGGCCAACAACGGCCGCCGTATCATTGCCTGCAAAGGCGATAATGGGCGGGCGTACGGTAACAAGAATCGTATCAAGACCGGGCTTGGGGCAGCCCAGGGTATCATATACATGCAGTACATACGGCACGCTTTTCAGCGGCCATGCCAGGGGGTTAAGCAGGGTGGTGCTGCTCAACGCAAAAGCCGGGGTCCAGTAAAACGAGGCGCCTTTTATCCTGCCATTAAGCTGGGCCGTATCCTGGTAGCAGATAATGGTATCGGCGCCGGCATCGGAACCGGGATAGGGAATGGTGCTGATGGTAACATTATCGGCCGCACTGCATTTGCCGATGCGGGCAATGACCTGGTAGGTGGTGGTGGCCGTGGGCGTGGCTGCCGGGTTTTTGATAGTGGCGTCGTCCAGCGTGGCGGCGGGCGTCCAGGTAAAAGAAAGACCATTGCCGCTGGGGGTAAGCGTTACGGGATCGGTCAGGCAGATGGTGGTATCGGGGCCCGCATCGAGCGTCACAAATGCCACCACGCGCACGCGCACCGAGTCTTCGTTTACACAACCGCTTTCATCCAGCTGCACATGATAGGTGGTGGTAGTGGTAGGATATACATAGGGGTCCGGCGTATTGGCGTTGCGTATCCGCGTAGGCGGGCTCCACGAAAAAATGCCGAAGCCGCTGGCATGCAGCTGCAGGGTATCCTGCGTGGTAGCATTGCTGCATATCAGGGTATCCCTGAAAGCAAGGGTAATAACGGGCTTGAGGAGTATGGGCACCTTGCCGGTGACCGTATCGATACAGCCTTTATTGCTTTGTACGATGAGCGTGACTGTTTTGGTACCGGTATCGCTGTACTTCCAGGCGGGGTTTTGAATAAGGGAAGTATCGGCAACGGTAGTGCCATCGCCAAAATCCCAGCGCCACTTGCTCACCACGCCATATTTTGTTTTGGTGGTATCGGTAAACTGCACGGCATTGAGAATACAGGAGCCGTTGAATATAAAACCGGGATAAAAACCGGGGTATACTCTTGCCAGCGTGGTGGTGGAATCGGTACACTGCCCGGCCAGTATTACTTTCAGCCGCACCGTATAAGTGCCGGTATCGGCATAGGGGTGTTGTATCGTGCCCACGGGGTCGGTGGTGGTATCAGCCTTGGTGCCGTCGCCAAACTGCCAGATGTAGATGGTGCCCGAAGGATTGGTTTGCTCGTTCTGGAAGGTGGTCAGAAAGTCATCGCAATAATCGTAGTCGGGCTTCAGCACTGCCTTGAGCGGTATACAATCGGCAATGCGCAGGTGAATATCTTTCCGGTGTATATTGATAAGCTTGCTGTGGCGGTATTCATATATACAGGTGGTTACTACATACTGGGCGGCAATGCCCGGTGCGATACCCGAAATAATACCGGTGGCCGGGTTGATGATGGCTTGCAGGCCGAGGGGGCCGGAGCCGTTGTACGGCGCCTGGTAAGACAACGACGCATAAGGCGGGCGTGCGGCCGGGTTGGGATTGGGCGTATTTTTATCGCCGCCATTATAGGCATCGCAGAGGGTATAGACCAGCGAATCGGTGCCATCGGGGTCCACGGCCGAAAAATCGAAGGTAAAATAAGAACCCACGCAAATGGCTACGGCGTCATTGCCGGTAATAACGGGGCTGGAATTATGTTCCGGCAGGGGCAGCGCATTGGTGCCGGGTATGCTGCAGAGATAGGTAGCGCCAAAATTATCGCTGGGCGATACCAGGTTTTCTATACCGGCAATGCGGCAGCAGCGCTGTACCGAAATGGTATAGCCCGACGGGTCGTCGGGCAGTTCGATGGTTGCGGTATAAAACCGCTTCAGGTAGCAGATATCGGTAGGCGGATTGCTGATGCAGGGGTTGGAAGCCGGGTCGTATGTAATAGTAACGGTGGAAGAAAAAGGCGCCGTCACCACAGGGCCATACTGGCTATTGTCTGAATTGCGGAAAACGGTAAAAGGCTCGTTGGGATCTTTCTGGTTGTCGTTTGCATCGCAACGGATATACAGCTTGAGGGTCACCTGGTAGCGGGAGGTATTCGTGGCCGAACCGACCCCCAGGTAAGCATAGTACATCTCGCCGCCCCTTATATGTGAAGCCAATAAGGGCAGGAACGCAAAAAGCGACAGTATGAAGGCAACCAGTTTTTTCATGCGCGTCATTGGGTAACCGTGCTACCGGCATCCGCCAGGAATGATAGCAGGGCGGTATTGGCTTTTTCTGTTTCTTCCCACATGCCCATGTGGCCGGAATGTTCCAGCAGGTGAATATACGATATATGCGGCAGGTGGCTTTGACGGAGCGCCTGCTCATATGGTACCGCCGTATCGTATTTCCCGATGATGAAAAGAACCGGTTTGTTAAAAGAGGTAAGCACATGCGTGCGATCGGGCCGTTGCATCATTGCCTGCTGGCAGGCAACGAGGGTGTTGGGGTTGAAATCCCTGTATTGTTCAATCATCCCCTTTATGGCCCCGCTCATAGATATACGTGATTCGGGACTGAAAAGGTTGGGTATCGATTGCTGTAGGAATTCGTGGCTGCCATGTGCCTCCACGAATGCGATGCCCCGCTGGCGGCTGGTCTTTTTTTCGTCGTTGTCGGCATAAGCCGTAGAGTGAAAAAGGCCGAAGGCCTGCAGCTGGCCGGCATATTTTTCGGCAAAGGCGAGGGCGATATACCCGCCCATGCTATGCCCGATAAGAATGGTTTGCTCAATATTTTCCTGCTGCAATACCTGCCGGATATAATCGGCGCCCAGCTCCATGCTGAACTGATCTGTCAGCTCGGATGCCCCGGCCCCGGGCAGGTCGGGTATAATAAGCCGGTAGTGTGCAGACAATATGTCGCGCTGGTATTTCCATACATCGCTGTCTTCGGCAAAGCCGTGCACGAGCACCACGGGAGCGCCCTGGCCCAGGATGGTATAGCGAAGTGTTTTGCCCTGGAAGGGTATCTCTTTTTTGTTGGCCATGGATGATTGTTTTTTTAAAGGCCGGTCTTCGACCCGCGCCGGATGGCGGCCACGCTCCTGAGCAGCAGCAGCAGCACCAGCGGCAGCAGGTCGTTGTTCAGCTGCTGCGGCCACCACAGCCAGCCCATCAATAATAAGGCCAGCAGCGCCGAAGTAATGATCCAATATATCCGTATCCAGGGCCTTTTTTTGCTGAGCAGGAAAGCCATCACCGCATGGGTAGGCAGCGCCCAGAGCGTGTTCCAGTTGTTGCTGCACACGGTATCCACCCTTGTTATCCAAACGGCCCACATAACGATGCCCAGCAGACCGGTGAGCAGAAACAATACCCGGTCAAAAACATAGACGGCCTTTTGCGCCGATGGAATGAAACTGAGGGCGGCGATGATGATCAGTAAGGCGGAAAAAAGGTTCAGGGGCGTACACCAGGACGCGGGCGGTGTTTTGGGCGCGGGCGTAAGCAGGGGGACGGTTTCGCTTACCAGCCGGCCGCTATCCGTATGGGCGCTGTCCAGTCCTTTTGCCAGGTAGTCGGGCAGGAACATAGCCTGCTCGTTGGTCACCGTGGCATCGAGGTGCGCGCCCAGCAGCAGGTCGATGGCCAGTTTGCTCCAGTACTGTTTTCCCTGGTTCAGGCAGCTGTGTATGAGCTGGCGGAAGCTGGGATGCTGCGGGGGAAGCATATTGCCGAAATGCACCGGTTTGTTATTGGTTATCATATTCTTTGCCCGGGTAGTGCAGTTGTCTACATGAAACTGGTAGTTGTAATAGCGGTTGTTTTCCTGTGCGTTGATCAGCAGGGCGTTGAAAAGCTGTCGTTTTTCGCGGCAGTCCAGGTTGAGCACCTGTTCGGCTACGCGGCGTTGCTCTACCCGGTATTCTTCCATAAAAGCGGAATAGGGCCATATGGACAGCGAATAGCGCATAATGCCGCGGGTGAACTTAAGATAAAAATAAGGATCGGAATCGTCGAAGGTGCCGTAGTTGAATACGATATCGGTATTGCGGGTGCTGTCTGTTACCCGGATGCCTGTATGGCCGAAAATGGAGTACAGGTCTTCTCCCGGGCCGCAGGTAACCAGGCTGATGCGCAGGCGGCAGGAATCGGGAGGGGTTTGTGAAAAAGCGGATAGGATGATAAACAAAAAGACGAATAAAGCCGTTATTTTTTTCACCTGGTTCGTTTGCGTGTCAAGTTACGGGAAACGGACGATTTGTAAAGAAGCGAAGTGAAAAGGAAGGGATACACTAAATACCCATGATCTACCCTTGATGTACGCATGACCCTCGCATGATGTACCCATGATCCACCCTTGATGTACGCATGATCTACCCATGATGTACCCATGATCCACCCACCATCTACCCATGATCCACCCACCTTTATCTCATGATCTGCCATTCTTCATCGCGCCATTCGCGCTCATTAGCTTCCATTCGCGAACATTCGCGTTTCTATTTCCTGCTATAGTTAGGCGCTTCCTTGGTAATATCGATATCGTGCGCATGGCTTTCGCGCATGCCTGCATTGGTAATTTGGATAAACTGTGCGTCGGAGCGGAGGGTGGCGAGATCCTTCGAACCGCAGTAGCCCATACCGGCGCGAAGACCGCCTACGTATTGGGTCACCACTTCTTTCAGGTAACCTTTATAGGCCACCCGGCCTTCGATGCCTTCGGGCACCAGCTTTTTTACATCGTCTTCCACGTCCTGGAAATAGCGGTCGCTGCTACCCTGCGCCATGGCGCCGATGGAGCCCATACCGCGGTATTCCTTGAATTTACGGCCTTCATAAATGATGGTCTCGCCGGGACTTTCTTCCACGCCGGCAAAAACGCTGCCCATCATAACGGTATCGGCGCCTGCTGCCAGGGCCTTAACCATATCGCCCGTATAGCGGATACCGCCGTCGGCTATCAGCGGCACGCCCAGCTTGCCAAGCGTGGAATAGGCTTCCATGATAGCGGTTATTTGCGGAACGCCGGCGCCGGCTACGATGCGGGTAGTGCAGATGGAACCGGGCCCGATGCCTATTTTAACGGCATCTGCGCCGGCCTCGGCCAGCGCTTTGGCCCCGGCGGCGGTGCCTACATTGCCGGCGATGACCTGCAGTTTTTTAAAGTTCTTTTTTACAAGCTTCAGCGAATCGATAACGCCCTTGCTATGGCCATGGGCGCTGTCGAGGCAAACCACATCCACGCCTATCTGCTGCAGGGCGGCGGCACGGTCCAGCATATCGCGGGTAATACCCAGGGCGGCGCCTACCAGCAGGCGGCCGTAACCATCTTTTACTGCATCGGGATGGCTTTGCAGCTGAAGTATATCGCGGTAGGTGATAAGACCTACCAGGGTGTTGTCTTTTTTTACAACAGGCAGTTTCTCAATCTTATAGGAGCGTAATATCTTTCCCGCTTTTTTCAGGTCGGTGCCTTCCGGGGCAACGATCAGGTTTTCCTTTGTCATCACTTCCTGCACCTTCCGCTTCTTGTCGTCTTCAAAGCGAAGGTCGCGGTTGGTAAGAATGCCCACCAGCTTGTTGGCATGGTCCACGATGGGAATACCGCCGATTTTATTTTCCTTCATCAGCCGCAGGGCGTCGCCAATGGTGGCGTCGACCTGCAGGGTGATGGGGTCGATTATCATGCCGCTTTCGCTTCTTTTTACCTTGCGCACCTGCTCTGCCTGCTTTTCGATGCTCATGTTTTTATGGAGAATGCCAATGCCGCCTTCGCGGGCCAGGGCGATGGCCAGGGTAGCTTCGGTAACCGTGTCCATGGCCGAGGAAAGCATGGGGATATTGAGGGATATTTCCCGGGTAAGCTTTGTCTGAATATTGACCTGGCGGGGTAAAACCTGTGAGTATGAAGGCATTAGAAGCACATCATCGAATGTTAAACCTTCACCGAAAAATTTTTTGCTGAGATCTGACTTACGCGTGGGGTTGTTTATTCTTGCCATGTGCAAAGGTAGGGAAAAATGAAAAAACCAGGAAAAGCTGTGAGGAATAGGGGGAAAAGTTGACGGTTGATAGTTGACAGTTGACAGGCGTTTGCTTCGATTGCGCCTCAGGCGGCTATCAACTGTCAACTATCAACTGTCATCTAATTGAGGCGGTAGCGCCTGCCAGGAAGTGCCGCGAGCACCTGCTGAAGCTCAAGGTTAAGCAGCGCTTCGGCTACCTGGCTGGGGCTTAGCCCGCTACGGGCATTGAGCTCATCTATCGGCAGGCTGTCTTTTTCTTTGAGCAGCTGCACCATTTTTTGTTCTTCCGCCGAGAGGGTGATAAATAATTCCTGTTGTATTTTTTGAACGGGTGGATGCGTGGGCTCCCATCGCATGATCTCCGCCAGCTCCTGCGCGCTGGTAATGAGCATGGCTTTGTTGGTACGGATGAGCTGGTTGCAGCCCGCGCTTTTGGCATCGGTGGTCCTGCCGGGAAAGGCAAATACATCGCGGTTGTAGTCATTGGCCAGGTTGGCTGTTATCATGCTGCCGCCCTTTATATCCGTTTCAATGATGATGGCAGCGTCGCTCATACCGGCTACGATGCGGTTGCGCGCCGGGAAATGGTGTTTATCGGGCGCGGTCTTGCTGCGGAATTCGGTAAGCAGTCCGCCGCCCTGGCGCAGCATGTCTTTGGCCAGCGTTTTATGTTCGGCCGGGTACATCTTGTCCAGCCCATGGGCCAGCACGCCGATGGTAGGCAATTCGTTTTTCAACGCCGCTTTATGCGCTATGGCGTCGATGCCCAGCGCCAGGCCGCTTATCACCATCACATTGTAGCGGGCCAGTCCGCTCACCAGCGCCTCCGTAAGCTGCCGTCCATAATCGGTTTTATAACGGGTGCCTACAATAGCTACCACCCGTTCTGCATTGAGCGGGGCGTTGCCGCGGTAATACAATAAAGTGGGCGGGTCATAGCAGTGAAACAGCCGCCGGGGGTATTGTTCACTGCCCAGGAAGAGCGGCGTTATCTTATAGCGCTCGATAAACGCGATTTCTTTTTCTGCTTCCTGCCAGTCGGCAAAATGACGGATGGAGGCGGCGCGTACCGTGCCGATACCTTCTATTTTTTCCAGTGCCTGCTTTTTTGCTTTAAACACGGCGGTGGCATCACCGAGGTGCTCTATCAATAGTTTCGCTTGTACGGGGCCGATATGGGGCACCAGGGTAAGCGCCACCTGGTGGAGGAGTGTATTTTGCATGGGATAGGGTTGTAGGGGAAAGGTACGAAAGTTTGGGATTTGCGCCTTCGGCGGGTTTTTACCACAGAGGTGCACAAAGGTTGATTCACAGAGGTGCACAGAGGCTTTCGCTACGCAATACGTTTTACCAGGAACTATCCGACGCAATCATCTTCGTCGCCGGGGGTGATCCACCGCCAGGGCGATCCGGCGCCAGCCCTCCTTCGATGCAAACGTCTCTGTGCACCTCTGTGAATCAACCTTTGTGCACCTCTGTGGTAAAACTATATTGAGCCGAAGGCGCAATAATTTTACTGGCTAACCACCTTCAGCTCCGTTCGCCTGTTTTTGGCCCGTCCTTCATCGGTACTGTTATCGGCCACCGGCTGCGTAGCCCCAAAGCCCTTCGAGGAGAGGTGCGCGGCTTCAATGCCTTTGGAAGTGATATACTGCACAACGGCTTTTGCGCGGTTGTCAGACAGCGAAAGATTATCGGCGGCCTTGCCTACATTATCGGTATGGCCGTTGATCTGGATTTTCAGCGTGGGGTTTTCTTTCATCAGCTTTACCACGTTGTCGAGCTCTACCTGCGATTCGGGTTTCAGCTCATACTTGTTCACATCGAAAAAGATATTGCGCAGCACGATGGTGGCATTTACTTCCAGGGGCTGCAGGGGGATATCGATATTATAGGTGGAATCGGGTATTTTTTCGCCGAGGGGAAAGTTTTCCGAGAAAAACAGGTATCCCTTGCGGGTTACATTAAATGCATAATCGCGGCCCACGGGCAGGGTGATAAGGTAATTGCCTGTTTCGTCGGTTTGTACTTTCGATAGGGTTTCGCGGGTAGTGAGATCGGTGAGCTCTACCGCCGAGGGCAAACCGTTTTTCGTTTTCTTATCAAAGACCTTTCCTTTTACCCAGAGCGTGCGGATGGGACGCACATCGCTGCGGATAGTAAAGGTATAGAGATCGATGCCGCCGCGGCTGTCGCTTCGGTCGCTGGCATAGTAGGCGGTGGCGCCGTCGGCAGTAATAAACAGGCTGCTTTCGTTTTCGATGGTATTGATGGGGTAGCCCAGGTTTTTGGCGGCGCCCCACTTGCCTTTGGCGCTCTTGCGTGATAAAAACAAATCATCGCCGCCATAGCCCGGCAGGCCATTGCTGGTAAAATAAAGCGTTTGATTGTCGGCATGAATAAAGGGGCTGCGCTCGTCGCCCACGGTATTGATTTCCGCGCCCAGGTTTTCCGGCTCGCCCCAGCGGCCGTTGGGCAGGCGGTGGCTTACATAGATATCGCTGGCGCCAAAGCCGCCGGGGCGGGCGCTGGCAAAATAAAGATCGCGTTTATCGGGCGAGAGGGAGGGCGCCGATTCCCATGAAGTGGAATTGATTTTGGGTCCCATATTTTCCGGGGCGCTCCAGCCCTCGGGGGTACTATAAGAGATATACAGATCGCAGCTGCCATAGCCTTCGGGAAAATTGCAGCCGGTAAAAATCAGCCATTGCCCGTCCTGCGAAATACATTGAGCCCCTTCATTGAAGCTGGTATTGATATTTCCTTCCAGCGGCCGGGCAAACGACCAGCTGGTATCCTTGCGGCCGGCCCGGTAAAAATCTTCGTTGAGGCCACGCACCCGGCGGGTGAAAATAAGCTGGCTCCCGTCGATGGTAAGGGTGGGGTAGTATTCAGACACCGCCGAATTGACGCTGTCGCCCAGGTTGTGCGGCTCAAAGCGATACGTATTGTTGATGGGGTTTTGTTTGCCATAATCTATGGCAAACTGGTAGCAGCCCCTGCGATAAGTGGCGAATTTGAGGCTGCCCTGGTTGAGGTTGGGAATGCTGAGAAACTCGGTTACCGCGGCAAGGGCTTTGTCAAACAAGCCTTTGCCGGCCAGCGGCACGGAATACGAAAGACAATAATCTTTAAAATACAGGGTGTCGATACCTCTTCCTTTTTCATACCAGCCGATGGCGGCATCGTACTCCTTCAGCTCGCTGTACATACCGGCAATGGAAAGATAGCCGTCCATAAAGCCGGCATCGATCTTAACGGCGCTTTCCAGCAGGGCGATGGCTTGCCTGAAATTGCCGTCGTTGGCCAGCTGCATGGCTTCATCGTTGAGCTTTGCCGCCTTCTTGTTTACATTAGCCGGGTTATAGGATTGGGCCCATCCGCTTAGCGAAAGGAGGGCCATCAATATGGTACAGATAAGCTTCATGTATCTAAAGTAATATAATATGGTTAAGGTTAAAAGCGGTTCCCGTTAACAAATACCGGGTATTCTTTGAAAGATAGCTATAAAAGACGAAGGGTTGCCAGTGGGAAATGTGAAAATATGGGAGCGGTTAAAATATTAAGGTACATTGATATATTTATGAATTTGCAGGCTAAGCTCCCAGCGGGGATGGGCTTTTATATAGTCTACTATCAGCGGCGTCATGGCATCGGCCTTGCTCCATTCGGGCTGCAGGTAGAGCTTGCAGGCGGGGGCGGTGTGGGCAGCATATTGTTCGGCCCAGGCAAAATCGGATTTGTTAAAAATGATCACTTTAAGCTCATCGGCCTGCGGCACCACTTCGGGCAGGGGGGCCTTGAATTTCTTGGGCGAAAGGCAGATCCAGTCCCACCGGCCGCTGAGCGGCGAGGAGCCGGAGGTTTCTATATTGGTTTGAAAACCGGCGGCATGCAAGGCGTCGGTAAGGGGCTGCAAATCGTGCATCAGCGGCTCGCCGCCGGTTACCACGGCCAGCCGGCCCGGATGCACTGCGGCCTGCCGTACAATAGCATCGATGGACAGAAGGGGGTGGCGGCCGGCATCCCAGCTGTCTTTTACATCACACCACACACAACCCACATCGCAGCCGCCCAGCCGGATAAACCAGGCGGCTTTGCCCTGGTGATAACCCTCGCCCTGGAGGGTATAAAAAGCTTCCATGACGGGCAGGGAGACGGTATGTGATGAGACGGTTTGCATATAAACCACAAAGTTCGGGTTTTAGACCGGAATTCCGGCCCTGGTAAGCGCCCAATATTCAATGCTCCATGTTCAATATTCAACGGAAGGCGTCAATAAATTGAACATTGAGCATTGAATATTGGGCATTGAACATTTCTGAATGTTATCTTTGCCCCCCTTAATCAATATGTACACTCAGGCATTCTTAACGGGAGGATGGAGCAGTGGAATAAAACCAGCAAGGATGAAAATTATGAAATTCGGCGGTACCTCGGTAGGCAAGCCCGAACGCATGCACCAGGTGGCCCAGCTGATTACCAAAGACGATGAGCCTACTATTGTAGTATTAAGCGCCCTTAGCGGCACCACCAACGCCCTGGTGGCTATCGGCGAAAGCCTGAGCAAGGGCGAGAAGGACAGCGCCAAACAGCAAATCGATAAGCTGCTGTTGCACTACCAGGCGTTTATCAAAGACCTGGTAAAGAAAGAGGCTTCGCTTAAAAAAGCACAGGGCATCATAGACGAGCATTTCGAGTTTTTAAATATTATACTCAAGATATCTTTCAATGAAGCATTGAATAAAGATATCCTGGCCCAGGGCGAGCTGCTCAGCACCAAGCTGTTCAGCGTATACCTCGAAGAAACCGGCGTTGCCCACCATTTGCTGCCGGCGCTTGATTTTATGACCATCGACGCCTACGACGAACCGCAGGTGCCCGTAATAAAAGAAAAGCTGACCAAACAGCTGCAGCAACACAAAGGCACGCCCATCTTTATAACGCAGGGCTATATCTGCCGCAATGCGCGTGGGGAGGTAGACAACCTCAAACGCGGGGGCAGCGATTACAGCGCCTCGCTGATTGCTGCGGCCATCAGTGCCAGCGCCTGCGAGATATGGACGGATATCGACGGCATGCACAATAACGATCCGCGTGTGGTAAAGCAAACCCGCCCTATCGAGCAGCTCAGCTTTGACGAAGCGGCGGAGCTGGCTTATTTCGGCGCCAAGATATTGCACCCGGCTTCTATCTGGCCCGCCCAAATGTATAAGATCCCGGTAAAGCTGCTCAATACCATGCAGCCTGAAGCAAGGGGAACGCTGATAGTGGAAGAAGCCGGCGGCGTAGGCGTAAAAGCCATTGCCGCCAAAGACGGCATCATTGCTATCAAGATAAAAAGCAGCCGCATGCTGCTGGCCTACGGGTTCCTGCGTAAGATATTCGAGGTGTTTGAAAAATACCGCACGCCCATCGATATGATCACCACGTCTGAAGTGGCCGTATCGCTGACCATCGATACTACCGCCCACCTGAAAGAGATCAGGAAAGAGCTGGAGCCTTTCGGTACCATAGAAGTGGATACGGACCAGAGCATCGTGTCTATTGTAGGCAATGAGCTGGTAAAGACGGAGCAGATACTGGCGCGTCTTTTCGAAGCGCTGGCGCCTGTGCCTGTGCGTATGGTGAGCTATGGCGGCAGCCCGCACAACGTATCGGTGCTGATACCTTCTTCGGCCAAAACAAAAACCCTGCAGCTACTTAACAAAGGTTTGTTTAACCTGGACTAGTAAAAGCGCTTTTGTTCAACTAACTTTAGCCGGTATGGAATCTAAAAAATACATACTGGCTTTTTTATGTTGTGCCGCCTGCCTTACCGGTACGGCGCAAATGAAAAATATGATCAGGGGCAGGGTGGTTCAGGGAGAAACCGGCGCTGCCATCCCTGGCGCCAGCGTGTTTATCACCAATACGTCTAAAGGAACCGTCAGCGACAGCAGCGGGTCCTTTGAATTGAACAACGTGCCCGAAGGCGCTTATGATCTCATCGTATCAAGCATCGGTTACGAAAAAGCAGTATACAGCTATAAGGCGGCGCAGCTGCCGCTGTGGCTGGAGATAAGGTTATTGCCCAGAACGGAGGAGCTGGAAACCGTGGTGGTGGAGCCCGATGAAAAAGACGGCTGGACGCGATGGGGGAAGTTTTTTACCGACAATTTCCTGGGCACTAATGAGAACGGCAACGATTGCCGCATCAGGAATGACAGTATGCTCCGTTTTCGTTATTCTAAGAAGACGGGAATATTGAAGGTGTTGGCGAATGAGCCCCTGGTGATTGAAAATAAGGCGCTGGGTTACCGCCTTACGTATGACCTCGAAAACTTCCGGTATGATTTTCACCAACATTCACTGGTGTATTACGGTTATAGCCTGTTTTCGGAGCTTGACGGCAAGAGCCCTTCCGGTCGCCAGGTAAAAAGCCGGGAGAAAGCCTGGAAGGGCTCCATCATGCATTTTATGCGCAGCCTTTACCACGATTCGCTGGCGGCAGAGGGCTTCCAGGTAAAGCGCATGGTACGCCGCCCCAACGAAGAAAAACAACGGGTAAAGGAGAAATACCGGCGATTGCTGAGAATAAATGATACGAATTTGTCGGTGCGTGCCCCGGGTCAACGATCCGGTATAAACATACTACGCGGCGGTTCCGCCACAGAAAGTCCGAGAGGGATCGATTCTTCTGCCTATTACAGCCGCATCATGCGCCAGCCGGATTTGATAGATGAATTTGGCGAAACATTACTGACTGCCGACAGCCTGCTTACAACGACCGGAAGGGCAACTAAAAGCCTGTTCTTTCCGAATTACCTGTACATCGTGTACAGGAACGAAAAAGAAGATCCTGATTATCTTGATTATTTGCATGAAGGGAGAGCGCCTTATTTTCAACGCTCCAATGCTTTTCTGCCCGATTCGCTGCCCGTTACCATCGAGCCTACCGGCAATTATTACCCGCCGCAGGCTTTTATGACGCTGCTATACTGGGCATGGGATGAAAAGATAGGCAATATGCTGCCGCTGGATTATAAGAAGGTTGACAGATGACGGTTGTCAACTATGATTTTATCCAGCCGTTTACCTGCATCCAAACCTTAAGCCAGTCCATCCATTTGTCGGTGGTGGTAGGGTTGTTCATGCCAAACCCATGTCCTCCTTTTTCAAATAAATGAATTTCTGCGGGCACATTGTTTTTGAGCAGGGCGTCGTAAAAGCCGATGCTGTTCTGCACTTTTACGGTGCCGTCGTCTTTGGCGTGCACGAGGAAGGCCGGGGGTGTGCGGGCGGTTATCTGCAGTTCGTTGGAATAGTAATTGATTTTTTCGGGTGAAGGTGTTTTGCCAATCAGGTTGTCGCGCGAGCCTTTGTGCATCAGGCTGTCGCTAAAGCTGATAACGGGATAGAGCAATACCATGAAATCGGGACGCAGGTCCATGTGCTTCCTGTTTTCAATAACGGGGCGGTCGAAATGCGTGCCGGCCGTCGATGCCAGGTGGCCGCCGGCGGAAAAGCCCATGATGCCTACTTTATTGGGATTGATATTCCATTCTTTGGCGCGGTCGCGTACGATGGCGATGGAGCGCTGTGCATCCTGCAGGGGGCCGATTTCCTTGTCGTCCATAATGCTGTCGTCGGGCAGGCGGTAAATCAGCACAAAAGCGGCCACGCCCCATTCGTTGAGGGCCTTTGCCACATCGAGCCCTTCATGGCTGGCGGCCAGCCGCGCATAACCGCCGCCGGGGCAGATAATAACAGCGGCGCCGTTGGCTTTTTCCTTCTGCGGCAGGAATACATAGAGCCGGGGATTGCTTACACGGCTCACACGCAGGCGGCCGCCTGCATCCACTTCCCGGTGCTCGGGTGTGGTAGTGGGCTTTGAATTGGGCACCTGCCGGGGATAGAGCAATACAGAGTCTTGTGCTGATACCATATATACGGCGGAAAGAAAAAAGATAAGAGAAATGAGTTGCTTCATATGCATCGTTGATGGTTAAAAATAAGTATTTAATGCTAAAAAAGGGAAGCCATCTCATTAAAAGATGGCTTCCCTTTTTTAAGCTTGTGGCTTGCGGCTTCTTATATCACCAGCATCGCATCTCCATAGCTGAAGAAGCGGTATTTATCTTTAATGGCTTTTTTATATGCTTCCGTAGCCAGGTCGTAACCGGCAAAGGCGCAGGTCATGATCAGCAGGCTGGTTTTGGGCAGGTGAAAATTGGTCACCAGCGAATCGGCGATATTGAACTCGTAGGGCGGATGTATAAAGTGATTGGTCCAGCCTTCGGAGGGCTTCAATAATTTCTCGGCGGTAAACGAGCTTTCCATGGCGCGCATGGTGGTGGTGCCGATGGAGCAGATGCGGTGGCCTTCTGTTTTAGCTTTGTTGACTATTTTGCAGGCGGCTTCTTCGATGCGGTAGTATTCTGCATCCATTTTATGCTTGCTCAGGTCTTCTACTTCAATGGGACGGAAAGTGCCCAGGCCGGTGTGCAGGGTAATTTCGGCAAAGCGGACGCCTTTTATTTCAAGGCGTTTTATCAGCTCCTTGCTGAAGTGCAGACCTGCGGTGGGAGCCGCTACGGCGCCTTCGTGCTTGGCGTATACGGTCTGGTAGCGTTCTTTATCTTCCTCGTCGGGTTTGCGCTTGATGTATTTGGGCAGGGGTGTTTCGCCCAGCGATTCCAGTACCAGGCGGAACTCTTCGTCGGTGCCATCCCATAAAAAGCGGATGGTACGGCCACGGCTGGTGGTATTGTCGATTACTTCTGCTACCAGGTCATCGGCTTCGCCAAAGTAGAGTTTGTTGCCTACACGTATTTTACGGGCAGGGTCAACGATAACGTCCCAGAGGCGGTTGGGCCTGTTCAGCTCACGCAGCAGGAATACTTCGATCTTGGCGCCGGTTTTTTCCTTGCGGCCATACATACGGGCCGGAAATACCTTGGTATTGTTGACGACAAAAACGTCTTTATCATTAAAATATTCCTGGATATCACGGAAATGCTTATTCTCGATCAGACCGGTGTGGCGGTGTACCACCATCAGGCGGCTGTCTTCGCGTTTCTTGGCAGGGTGCTGTGCGATAAGGTTTAAGGGCAGATCAAAACGGAACTGAGATAACTTCATGTGTCAAACTGGTTTAGAATAATTGCCACATGATACAAACAGATGCGCAGGAACGGGGGAAGGCCTTACCGGGGGTTCCTACAAACCTGATCTTACGGCACCAGGTTTGTCATCATGTTACGGCATGATTTTAAAGTGGGCAAAGGTAAGGAAAAAAAGAGGCAACGCCAAGTTTTAGTTGACGGTTGACAGATGACGGTTGACAGGCGTTTGAGGCTGCTGTTGGTGTTGCGGCGGTCAACCGTCATCTGTCAACCGTCAACTAAACACGTCCGCCAGTACCGTTGCCACCCGTTCGCCATCCATGGCGGCGCTCACGATGCCCCCGGCATAACCGGCGCCTTCGCCGGCAGGGTAGAGGTTTTTCAACTGCGGGTGGCTGAGGGTATCCGGGTGGCGGGGTATGCGTACCGGCGAGGACGTGCGCGATTCGGTGGCCAGCACCACGGCCTCGTTGCTGAGGTAGCCGCGCATTTTCTTACCAAACGCTTTAAAGCCTTCCTGCAGGCTTTGGTATACAAAACCAGGCAGCACCTCGTTCAGCGCGGCGGAGCGGGTACCCGGCACATAGGAGCAGGGAGGCAGCTGGGCGCTTAGCTTTTTATTGACAAAATCGGCCAGGCCCTGTGCCGGCGCCACCTGCCTGCCGCCGCCGGCGGCAAAAGCACGGTGCTCGATGGCTTCCTGGAAATCCATTAATACGAGTGGGTCGTTTGCGGCGCGTTTTCCTTTAAAGAAAGCAAGGGCGTCTTTTAGTTCGGTTTGCACCACCATGCCGCTGTTGGCATAGGGATTATTCCGTTTAGACGGGCTCCAGCCGTTTACCACCAGCTCGCCCGGGCTGGTAGCCGCCGCGGCGATGATACCGCCGGGGCACATGCAAAAAGAAAAAACACCGCGGCCGCCCACCTGCTCTACCACGCTGTAGGAGGCAGGGGGAAGAAACGGGTCGCGGCAAAGTGGGCCGCTCTTTAAGGGTGAGCCGCCCCGGAAGGGCGACCCACCCCGTGAGCAATGGTATTGAATGTCGTCTATCAGCGCCTGCGGGTGCTCTACCCGCACGCCAAGGGCAAAGGGTTTGGCTTCCAGCAGCAGCTTTTTATCGTGGAGCAGCCGGAATACATCGCGGGCCGAATGGCCGGTGGCCAGAATAACGGCATCGGCGTCAAACAGCTGGCCGTCGGCGGTTTGTACGCCTTTAATAAGAGCGTCCTTTATAATAAGATCGGACAGCTTTTTTTCAAACAGCAGCTCGCCGCCGCTGGCGATGATTTGCGCACGCATGGCGCTGATGATACCGGGCAGCTTATTGGTGCCGATATGCGGGTGGGCTTCATATAATATTTTTTCGTCGGCGCCAAAACGCACTAACAGGTTCAGGATGCGGCCGATATCTCCCCGCTTGCTGCTGCGGGTATAGAGCTTGCCATCGCTATAAGTGCCTGCCCCGCCTTCGCCAAAGCAATAATTGCTTTCGGGGTTAACCAGCCCTTCCTTATTTAACAGCGCCAGGTCGCGGCGGCGGGCACGCACATCTTTTCCTCTTTCCAGTATAATAGGACGGATACCCTGTTCAATAAGACGAAGGGCTGCAAAGAGGCCGCAGGGACCGGCGCCAATTATAAGGACGCTCTTGGCCGCGGCATGCACGTCCCTGAAATGAACAGTCGTTAATATTCTTTCGGTAAAGGGTTCATTAATAAAAGCATGTAGTGTCAGATTGACCCAGGCTTGTTTGCTTCTTGCATCCAGCGATTTTTTGAGGATATGAAAACCGGTAATGGCGGAGATATCTTTACCGGTTGCCTTGCTTATACACTCTTTTACAGCTTGTTCGCTCGCTGCTTCTGCGGGTAGCAGCTTTAAAGTAATTTGTTGTTGCATTTTTGTGTCGGGTAGTTTACCTGAAAACAATCCTGCAAAAGTACAAAAAGGGCGGACAGAAAAGCACCGTTAATTGACGGTAAATAAGCCCTGGTAGATCAAAAAGCGGTAATGATGGTCGTATTTGCGCCGGTAAAAAAATCAATAAAAAGAAAGATCAAAATTAAGATTTGGCGAATCAAATTCTTTGTACCTTCATCGCCAACCCCATTCACTGTATGATAAACGAATGCTTAGATAAAGTGGTCAATAGCTTCAGTTGTCCGGTTGATCGTTCTTCATACAATTTTTCAATACCTTATTGCTGCCCTTGCCGGGTACATGATCCAGCGGAAACGAAAATGCCTGGTGTTAAAACTGTGGGTAAGGTTATTTCAATGTAACTCAAGTCAGGTATTATCAATGCGGTGCGAGCGGTGTTTGCAAGATGTTGGTTTTTAAAATCCGGTAATCTGTGAGCAGGTGGAACGTAATGCCAGAAGTGGTATACCTATATGTATGTACTGATCTTTTTTCAGTTATGAACGTGTAAAAAAGTGATGCAGCTTCACCCTGTTATCGAATGTGAAAAAACAAAGAATAAAAAATTTTTTTTTACCCAAAAAATTTTGATATTCGTCCCCCTGCATAACTTTTTTATGCCATCCTTTATCCAGAAAATTCTATGATTAGCCACAGTAAAAATTAGTATAACCTATTATAATTTCTTGTTCAACTAATGGCGAAAACGTTCGATAAGGTCTGGAGTAATTGTCTTGAAATAATTAAAGATATTGTTGAATGGCAGCATTTCAATACCTGGTTCCAACCCATTAAACCCGTAGAGCTCAAAAATAATATCCTGGTCATCCAGGTGCCCAGCCAGTTTTTTTATGAGTATCTTGAAGAACATTATGTAAATTTATTGGCAAAGACTTTGCGTAGGATAATGGGTAAAGATGCCCAGCTCGAATATCGTATCATGGTAGATAGCGGAAACCATAATAATAAACCGCTTACTATGGACGTGCCGGCGCAAGGCTACAAAAGTTTTACAAGCAATGAAATGGATTTCCCCCTCATTATAAACACCCCTGTTAAGAACCCGTTTGTGATACCGGGTCTTAAAAAGATGCAGATTGACCCCCAGCTCAACTCGTCGTATACGTTCGACGCGTTTATCGAGGGCGATTGTAACCGGGTGGCCCGCAGGGCGGGAAAAACGGTGGCCGAGAAACCGGGCGCCAATTCATTTAACCCCCTGGTTATTTATGGAGGCGTAGGCCTGGGCAAAACCCACCTGGCGCAGGCCATCGGCAACGAGGTAAAGCGCATGCATAATAATAAGGTAGTATTATATGTAAGCTCCGAGAAGTTCATCAACCAGTTTGTAGATCATAGCCGCAACAACGCCATCAACGATTTCATCCATTTTTACCAGCTGATAGATGTATTGATTATAGACGACGTGCAGTTCTTTAACAGGGCCGAGAAGTCGCAGGACGCCTTTTTTGCCATCTTTAATCACCTGCACCAGAGTGGTAAACAGCTGGTTCTCACCTCCGATAAGCCTCCAAAAGACCTGGAAGGCGTACAGGAAAGGCTGCTGAGCCGGTTCCGCTGGGGCTTAAGCGCCGATTTACAGGTGCCGGACTACGAAACGAGGATAGAAATCCTCGAAAGGAAGATGAAAAATGACGGGCTGGATATGCCCCGTGAAGTAGTTAAGTACCTGGCTTATAACATTAACAGCAACGTACGCGAGCTGGAAGGGGCCCTGATATCCCTTTTGGCACAGTCTTCGCTAAACAGAAGGGAAATAGACCTGGATTTGGCCAAGAAAGTGTTGCGCAATTTTGTTAAAACCTCCTCGAAGGAAATTACGATTGAAACCATACAGAAAATGGTATGTGATTACTTCGATGTGCCGTATGATAAACTCCTCCAAAAAACCCGGAAGCGTGAAATCGTACAGGCGCGCCAGATAACTATGTACCTGGCCAAGGCTTTTACCAAAAATTCCCTCAAAACCATCGGCGAACATTTTGGCGGCAGAGACCATACCACGGTCATCCATTCCTGCCAAACGGTAAAAGACCTGATGGATACCGACAGCGTATTTCGCGAAAACGTCATGGAACTGCAGCAAAAAGTGCAACTGGCAGCCATGTAACCCGAATAGTTAAAGGCATCTGAAAACTTATTTAAAGCATCCCGGCAAAAAGCCGGGATTCTTTTTTGAAGATGATGGGTTAATACTTATTTTTGCGGCCCGCCTGCAATAAGACCGGGCCCCTTTAGCAAAGGGCTTCGTTTGTAAGGCCAGGACGGTGAGGTGGATGAGTGGCTGAAATCAGTAGTTTGCTAAACTGCCGTACGGGTAACTCTGTACCGCGGGTTCGAATCCCGCCCTCACCGCAAAGCAACAAAAGAGCGCCCCCGACAGGGGCGTTTTTTGTGTCCGTACGTGAAGTGAAGCTTGCTTCGTCT
>Ga0307508_10000276_pt1 | contig 63298 bp, 65 predicted proteins | sample 9_EM_MG_FD_203089 | JGI IMG/M metagenome (GOLD analysis project Ga0307508, IMG submission 203089) | Populus trichocarpa ectomycorrhiza microbial communities from riparian zone in the Pacific Northwest, United States - 9_EM | ecosystem: Host-associated > Plants > Roots > Unclassified | place... | reverse complement strand
CATACCAAGTGATACATCAGCACTGATACGTTGTGCGGCTTGTGGATATACCGACTCTCCATCCCTCATCTTCCCATCCATCCAAGCCGGAGCAAGCTCCGGGGTATTGGACCCAATGGGAATAAAAAAGGCAGGCTTTGCAGCCTGCCTTGAAAGAACCGATCGATATTCGATCGAGAAAAACCTAGCTTTCGTCGCTGAAGAAATCGGCGGCGGCGACCGTGCCTTTCGGCAGACCATGACCGTTGCGGGCGTGCTCAGTGGCTCCGTGGGCAGGAGCGACCGCGCGGGCGACGCGATTGCGGCTGTTGCCACCGATCGTCACCGGAACTGGTGCGTTGCGACGCGGAGCAGCCGGCGCGGCGCTGGAAGCTCCTTCGCGGGAATCGGATTTCCCGTTGGCGTCGGAATCATCGCTGGACGGAGCGGAATTCTCAACAAGGCTCATGAGCTCCGCCACTTCCTGACGGACTTCCTCGGCTTGAGTCTTCAACTCCTCGGCGGAGGCGGCGGATTGCTGTGAAAGGGCTGCGTTGCTTTGCGTGATGCGATCGATGCCGTTGACTGCTTCGCTGACTTGCGTGATGCCCTTGCTTTGCTCGTGCGAAGCCTGGGCAATTTCAGCGACCATCTCGTCGAGACGGCGGATGCGTTCCACGATGGCGGAAAGATTCGTTGCGACTTTTTCGCTCATCTGGGCGCCTTGCGTGCTCTTCACGGTGGAGTCGGAAATTCGATCGCTCGTTTCACGGGCGGCAGCAGCGCAACGCTGCGAAAGACTGCGCACTTCATCGGCTACAACCGCGAAACCGAGACCAGCCTCGCCGGCGCGGGCGGCTTCCACTGCGGCATTGAGCGCGAGGATGTTCGTCTGGAAGGCGATTTCGTCGATGGTTTTGATGATCTTGGAAATTTCACTGCTGGAAGCCTGAATCGCGCTCATCGAAGCTTTCATTTGTTCGACGTCCTGAGCGCCTGCGTCGGCGGTCTGGCGCGCTTCCTGGGCAAGCCGTTTGGCGTTCTGGGCGTTCTCGGAATTGCGGCTCGTCATGCTCGACATCTCGTGGAGTGCCGAGCTCGATTCCTCGAGGGCGGATGCCTGCTGGCTGGCACCATCGGCCATCGTCAGAGCGGCTTGGGCGACTTGCGTCGCGGAAGTTTTTGTCTTTTCAGAACCGGAGGCTAGGTGAACCGCGATCGCACGGATCGGACGGGTAACACCTTTTGTGACCATCCATGCGGCAACCAGACCGAAGGCAATTCCCGCGATCGTGATGCTGAGCAGTAGAATCTCGTTCTTATGCTGGCTGGCGCGAACGCCTGCCTCGATTTCTTCCTGATAAGCGTGGAGCGACTTGCTCAGCTCGGCGATCGTGGCCGTAAATTCGGGGGCGATTTTATTGATACCGTCGGTGATCAACTCGTCGCGTTTGCCCTTTGACTCGACCACGCTGTCGATGCCCGTGCCATAAGCTGCTGCCGCCAGATGAAGCGAGGCGAGACGTGCGTTTTTCTTTTCGTCTTTGAGCGTTGCGTCCAGTTTTTCCAATTCGGCCTGATCTTTTACGATCAACTCGATTTGCTTCACCACAAACTGCAGCGAATCGCGGGCAGCTTGCGCGTCTTCTTTTTTGGAAGTTTTCAGGAAGGTGGCGACTTGTGTGCCGCATTCGAAAAAGGAACGGAGGGAGTTAGCCACGCGGAAGGCGCTGTTCATGTCGCCCTGGGATTTAGCCTCGGCCATCAACGTTTGCAGACTGTCTTTGATTTCGAGCCCTTTCGGGGTAAGGACGGTGTCTTCAAGCTGGGCGCGTTGAGCGTTATTTTCCACCAGAGCGAGGAACGTCTGATGGTAACGGTTTAATAATTCCTTCGCCGCGGCGATCTGTTTGGCACGCTCCGGCTCGGTGATGTTTTTTTCTGCGAGAGTGATTTCCTCGAGGAGGGTTTTGTGGGCCGCCAAATATGCCTGGCTGCTCTGGGCAGACCCGCTGGCCAGAAAATCGTTAACCTGCGCCTTGAGGGCAGTCATCGTGCTCTCCAGGGAAAGCGCCGCGTGCGATTCCGCCGCGCTGACTGAAAACATCCGGAACTTGTCCCCGGCGGTGGTGAGGGCATAGCGTGACACGCCAGCGATTACGGCAAGCAGCCCGAGAATGGCCACGAAACCGAACGTGATCTTTTTACCGACAGTCATGCGAACCTTTGACATAAAAGCAGGGGGAGGGAGTTTGGGAGAAACAGACAAAAACCGATTATTGATTGTCGAACTTGATCGGAATCGTGACTTTGACCGAGACGGCAACGCCGTCTTTCTTCGCCGGCTTGAAACGCCATTTCTTGATGGCGGTAAGCGCGGGCTCTTCGAGCTCGGCGTGGCTTGATTTCACGATCGTTGGGTCCTGCACGTTGCCTTTCTCGTCGACGAGAAAATTCACCGTGACCAATCCAACGCTACCACTGCGGGAAAAGCTGGAGGGGACATCGGGAGCGACCGTACGAACGGGTACTGGTGGCTCGGTCTTCTCGTCGGCGCGGGCGGTCAGCGCGGAGAGACCAATGCACGTAATCAGAGTGAAGAGGACACGGAGCTGTGTAGATAGCGGCTGCATAATGGGCAACATCGGCTCAAATTCACATCTACTTGAGAAATTCGTGAGCAGAGTGTGTATCGATTGTGTGGGTTATTCCGCGCGCGACCCCAGGAAAAATACCTGCACAACTTCCGCTCGCGCCGTCGGTAAATCGAATTCTTGCAGTTCCGAACGGGCAGTTTAGGTATTTGCGTTAACTTTCCCGGTTGATGCCTTCCCGCCCGATAAAACTATTTTATGGGATTTTAACAATGGGCCTGGCCGTGGTATTCGCGGGTCAGCGCTTGATGGCGGCGGAGGTGACCGCGCCGGATTTGGAGGCATTACTGACGCAAAACCGGAAGCTCCAACAAGAGGTGGAGAAACAGCAGCAGCAGATCGACGAATTGCGCCAACGCCTCGATTCCCTGCAAACCCGACCCGCGGTAAATCGAGAAACGTCGCGCGCCGACGACGATGTGCCGCCACCGAAACCCTCGCCTCCCGATTTCTCTCCAATGCGTTCGGCCCGCGAAATCCGCCTGAGCGGTGAGGCCGGTTTCGCTTTTTTCAGCTCAGGCCGGAATGGCGCCTACCCCAATTCCGAATTTCGCCTCGACGATGCCAAGGTTTTTATCGAAGCGCCGATCTGGAAAAACGTTTATTTCTTCGCCGGGATGGAACTCGCCACGCGCGAGGCCAGCGACGACTACTTCCACATCGGTGAACTCTATGCCGACATGGAGGATGTATTTAAAGCCGGTCATGACTATTCGCTCAGCCTGCGGATTGGCCGGTTCAACCTGCCGTTTGGCGAGGAGTATCAGTACCGCAACGTCATGAGTAACCCCCTTATCCTCCATTCCCTCCCGGATATCTGGGGAATCGATGAGGGCATTCAGGCGTACGGTTCTCTCGGCCGGCTACAGTACAACCTGGCGGTCCAAAACGGCGGACACCGGACCTACCACGACTACAATAAGGATAAATCCGTCACCGCGCGGATTGGTTACGATCCGATCAGCTCCCTGCACTTAAGCGCGAGCTTTCATCGCACAGGCAAACTCGACGTGGTCAACGACGTCCTTTCAGAAATCTGGTTTGCCAACGCATTTTTCCGCGCCTTGGGACCCGCCACTAATACGAAAACGTTCTCAGCAAACCTCTACGAACTGGACGCCATCTGGCGCTGGAAAGAAGGCCATTTTAAGGCGGCCGGCGGCGAAGCACGGTTCGATGACGATAGCACGGCGGCGGACAACTCCCGTCATTTCACCTTTTACAGCGTCGAAGCGATGCAGCAATTCACCGGCAAACTCTATGGCGCCGCGCGGTACGGAAAAGTGCGCGTACCCGAAGGATATCCACTCGCCGGCTTGGGCAGTTCAGGCAGCTATTTCTACAATCCATTCGGGCCGCGCACGACCGATTTGGAGCGTTTTAGTGCGGGCCTCGGTTACCAATTCGATCTTCCGCTCGTCTGGAAGGTGGAATACAGTTGGGAAAACGGTCATCTCGTCGGCGGCGCACGCCGGGGAGACGCCGATACTTGGGCCACCGAACTCGGACTTAAATTCTAATTCATGCTACGCGCTGCCCGTCTCGTTCTTTTGCTGATTTCGATCGTCACCGCCAGGGTTTCCGCCGGAACGATCACGGGCATCGTGAAAGCGCAGGGCGCGCCGCCCAACGAAAATGCCGGGGGAAGCTCGGGAAGCTACCAGAGTCGCCGCTACAAGTTTGCGGAGAAGGTCGACTACGACCGGCTCACGGATTTTGTCGTCTACCTCGATGAACCGCTCGCCAACGTAACGCCGGCGGACACAAAGTCTGTCGCGATCACCACGCAACGAAACGCGATTTTCGATCCGCATGTTTTGCCGATTGCCGTCGGCACCAGCGTGAAGTGGCCGAATGAAGACGAAATCTACCACAACGTCTTCTCGATGTCGGACGCCAAACAATTCGACCTCGGTCTTTATCATCAGGAAAAAGTACCGGTTCTGATCTTCGACAAAGTCGGCCGCATTGACGTGTTTTGCGCGATCCACAGCCAGATGCATTGCATCATCCTCGTGGTCCCGAATCCGTTTTTCACGAAGGTGGACGCCAACCAGAAGTTCGTCATCAAAAACGTGCCGGCCGGAACCTACAAACTGCGCGCGTGGCATGAGCGGTTGCCGAGCGTCACCCAGGAAGTCACCGTCCCAGCCACGGGTGAAGTCCGCGTGGATCTCACGCTTGGCCTGACGACATTACCAAAATATTGAGCGACCGGAATGACCCCACCCGAGCATCAGTTACGATTCAGTTTTCAAACCAAGGTGCTCGGGACCGTGCTGGCGGTGCTGGTATTCCTTTCCGCGATCACCCTCTGGATTGTCGACCGCTCAATCTCCGACCAAATGCAAGAGGAAGCGCGCCACACGCTGGCCACGGCGGAAACGGTTTTTAAACAGACGTTGGATTTCCGTTCGCGGGATTTGCTGACGCGCTTTCGCAATGCAGTCAGTGAACCCAACTATCGCGCGATCGGGCAGCTCGCCGCGTCAAACGATCCTCTCGCCCGCGACACGGTCAGTAAATTTCTTTTCCGCCAGCTCGACGAATACGGTGAAGACTACGATGCTCTCCTGCTCACCGCTACCGACGGCCCCTCGCAAATCGCCTCACGCCATCGCAGCGGAACCAGCGCCGACCGCTGGACGAAATCCACGTCGGCTCTGACCCATTCCGCACTTCAAGGTGAAGCGGTTCACGGGACCATGGAGTTCGACGGACACGTTTACCTGATCGTCGCCGTCCCTATCTACAATTCGGCACGCGCCTCACAAGCGGGCGCGCTGACCGTGGCCACCCGGATCAGCGAAAGCGTGCTGCAAGATCTGAAATCGCTCACCGGCGCAGAAATAGTCCTGATCGCAAACGAGCAGATCACCGCGTCGAGCCTGCACCAGCCGGAGCTGTCAGGCATGTTGCCGTCGTTGTTGCAAAGCGAAATCAAAACCGCGCCAAAAATCCTGGCCGTCACCATCCACAAGGAACATTACCTCGCACTCAACAACAGCTATGAAAGCCGCGATCAACCAGGTGGGTTCCGCTACCTCCTGCTCTCTTCCTACGAACAGCGCCTGCGTGAGCGTGATCAGAATCGAATCGCACTCGTGACCGTGAGCGGCACCGGAATTTTGCTGAGCGCTTTCGTGGTCTGGCTGTTGATCCGGCGGATTACGCATCCACTCGTGGAGCTTCGCGAAAACGCGGAAGCCGTGGGTCGCGGCGATTTCACCCGGCGCATCACACGCTTCTCCAACGACGAGTGCGGTGCGGTCGCGGTGGCTTTCAATGGCATGACCGACAATCTGCAGGCGTCCCGCGCCGATTTGGAAAAGGCAGTCGGCTCGTTGAAAACGGCGCAATCACAACTGGTTCAAAGTGAAAAGCTATCCGCGGTCGGGCAATTCGTCGCGGGGGTGGCGCATGAGTTGAATAATCCCCTCACCTCCGTCATCGGGTTTTCCGATCTGCTGAATCACACCGACCTCGATCCCAAATATAAGGAATACGTCGACCGCATTTCCAAGAGCGCCAGCCGCTGCCACAAGATCGTCAACAGCCTGCTCGGGTTCTCACGCCAGCACGAACCCGAGAGAAAGCCCGTGCAAGTCAACGATCTCGCCGACGCGGTGATCGATATCATCGGCTACGATTTGCGCACGAGTAACATCACGCTCGCCAAAGAGTATCAGCCGGATTTACCGGCCATTCTTGGCGATACCCACCAGTTGCAACAAGTCGTGCTGAACATTCTGAGCAATGCGCGGCAGGCCCTCGAAAGTTTTCGCCGCGACGGACAGATCATTTTACGCACCGGACGAACCGATTCCCACGTCTGGCTGCGTATCAGGGACAATGGCCCCGGTATCAGTCGCGAAAATCTCTCAAAGATTTTCGATCCTTTCTTTACCACCAAACCACAGGGCAAAGGCACCGGGCTCGGCCTGAGTTTGTCCTACGGCATCATGCAGGAACACCGCGGGCACATTCGCGCCGAGAGCCTGCCGGGCCAGGGAACGGAGTTCATTCTCGATCTGCCGATTCCGGAGAACAACACGGTGCCGGTCACAAATCGCCCGGATTCCGCGGTCCCGATGCTGGGCGACGCTCCTGCTTTGCGCGTTCTCGTAGTTGACGATGAGGAATCCATCTTGCACCTCGTTCAGGAAATATTGAGCACGGAGGGCAACCAGGTGGAGACCGCCACCGGTGGCGCCGCCGCATTGCAGCTGATCCAAAAGACAGCTTATGATGTCATTATCACCGACTGGAAGATGCCGGGCCTGAATGGCATCGCGCTTTATCAGGAAGTGCTCGCGAAAAATCCCGCGGCCGCAAAGCGGATGTTGTTCATGACCGGTGATGTGATCAAAGAAAGCTTCCAGGATTTTCTGCATAAGAACGGCCGTGTTTGTCTCTCAAAGCCTTTTGCTCTGAGGGAATTTCGCCAGGCAATGACGCGAATGTTGAGTCAAGCGATCTGACGGACGCCGCGACGATTCAGCCTCGAACCGCGAATTCACCCGGGGAGCAAGTTGTCTCCCGGTCGTAGGGCTGGAACTTGTGTCCATGCCGTTAACTCTCGCGAAGAGGCATGGCCGCGAGGGCCAGCCCTACGGGTTCAAGTCCGGATGACTTAAAACGGAGTTTCACCAGGCCGCGCCGGCGCCGGTCGCATAACCACGGCGGCGTAGTACCCCGCTGCGGCCAACACCACGCAAACCAGCAGGAACCAGTCGCCGTGCAACGTGTAGAAACTCTGGCGGTCGCGCCACTGAAGATCGCGGGTGATATTCATCGTGTGGCCCCCGCGAAAATACACGCTGCCTTCTTCATTTTTAACCGTGGCTTGAGTATTGCCGAATTCATCGATCCATCCGCTCCACCCGCCGTTGCCACAGCGAATCACGGGACGACGCGTTTCCACCGCGCGGAGCACGGAATGGGTGGCGTGTTGATAAGCCGCCCCGCCTTCACCATACCACGCGTCATTGGTGAGCACAGCGAGCACCTCGGCTCCGGACGCTGCACTGTCGCGGGCCAGGCCGGAGAAAATATCCTCGTAGCAAATCAAGACTCCGACCGCCACCTGGTTCTCCCCGACGGGTAACAACAACGGTTGCGCGTCGATGCCACGTTCGAAATCTCCACCGATAGGGACAAATTTTTCGAGCCAGCCGAAAATTGGACGCAACGGCACGTATTCACCGAAGGGCACCAATTTTCGTTTCGCGTAGAGATTCGTCGTCACCCCGCTGGCGGGAGTAACGGTAACGGCACCGTTGTACCATTTTTCGGCCGCGCCTTCACCCTGCGTGTAGACGGTGCCCAGCAGCAGCGGCTTTCCTGTCGTCTTCGCGACTGAATCCAGCCAAGGGGCAACGTTGGGGTCGCGAAACAGAAACCACGGAGTCGCCGACTCCGGCCACAGAATAAAATCGGGTTTGCCCGCCCGGCTTGTATCCCAAGTGGTTTTTTCAATCGTACGCAGTACGTCGATCGAACGCTTCTCATCCCATTTTTCGTTTTGCGGAATGTAGGGTTGGATCACCGAAACCCGCGCCAGCCGCGCCCGCCGTTGGTGAAGAAAATCGCCGAGAAATGGAAATGCTCCTGCCATCAACAAAAGCAAGGCGATGGAAAATTCCGGACTGCGTTTGCGCAAACCCGTGACGCCTTCGAAGAAAATCCGGTTGGCGTAGGCCGCAGTCGCGAGATTGAAGAAAACCAGAATGAACGAAACCGACCAGGCCCCGGCGTAAGACGCGCTTTGAAGAATCAACGGACGCTGCCACTGACTCGCCGCGAGCGGCAGCCACGGGAAACCGCCGAAAAGTGTGCTGCGCACCCACTCGATCAGCACCCACAGCGCGGCCAACCCGAGCATTATGATCACGCGTACAAGATAATGGTGCCCCGCCAGACGCGACGTCGCCCACCAGGCTGCGAGATACCACGATCCGATGATCAGCCCGACAAATGGACCAAGCAAAAACAGCCCGCCCCAAGTGACGTGATGCAGCCAACCGAGCAACATTGTCCACGAGACAACCTGTGCGCCCGCCATGGTCCACGCAAAGATCTTAAATGGCGGACGGCGGTAGGCCCAAAACAAAAACGGCACTGCAAAAACGTAACCCGCTTCGCCAATACTAAATGGTGGGAACGACGCGTAAGTCAGGATAACGGTTAAAACGAACGTCGCGAGAACCCAACCCAGTTGAGGATAGCGCTGCCAAAGCGTGAGCTTTAGTTCGTAAGAATCGGGTTTGGGCGCAGTCGCAGAAGTTGTCATTAACGAAACCTGTTTAGGGCATCAGCTGTAATGCAGCAGATGCAGCTCAGGCTGCGCCGTGGCAATTTTTGTACTTCTTGCCACTGCCACACGGGCACGGATCGTTGCGGCCCACCTTGGGTGTGTCGCGACGAATCGTGATTGTAGGCAGCGTAACCTCGGTTTCGGGCTGAGGAGGTGCTTCCGACCTTGGGGCCTGAGCCTCGGGGGCTTGGGACGCCGCCGCCAGCGCGGTGGGCGCAGCCGCCGGACCTTGCATGCGCGCGGAACGGGACAGGATCGCGAACAGGTTTTCGAACGCATCGCGATTGGTCGCGGAACGGAAAAGGCTCGTGCAAATCTGGAGGCGCACATTGTTCATCAACTCCTCGAAGAAACGGAACGCCTCGCTCTTGTATTCGGAAAGCGGATCCTTCTGGCCGTAACTGCGCAAGCCGATCGAGCGGCGCAACTCTTCCATCTCGGTGAGATGTTCCTGCCAGTGATGATCGATGGCATTGATGACGATGTACCGCTCGAGTCCACCCAACGCCGCCTGGTCTTCAACCGACTCTTTCAAGGCATAGGCCTGTTTGATCTTTTCCACCAAATCCTTCAACACGCCTTCAGCATCACGGCGGTCGGCGAACTCTTCGACTTTCACACTGACCGGGAAATGGGAATTCAGCCAGCCAACGAGAGCCTCGACACTTGAGCTCGTCGTACCTCCTTTCTCGCCGAATCCGGCAGTCGCCAGACGGCTCTCGAGTTCCTCTTCGATCATTTCGAAAATGATTCCCTTCGGCCGTTCGTCGTGCAGCGCACCGTTGCGAATGCCATAGATGACTTCGCGTTGCTTGTTCAACACGTCGTCGTACTGGAGCAGGCGTTTGCGGATCGAGAAATTCTGCTGCTCCACTTTTTTCTGCGCCGATTCGATCGAGCGATTGAGCAACGAATGCTCGAGCTCCTCTCCTTCCACCATCGCGCCTTCCATGATGCGCGACGCGAGATTGCCTTGAAGGAAAAGACGCATGAGATCGTCCTCGAGCGACAGAAAGAATTTCGTCGCGCCCGGATCGCCCTGACGCGAGCAACGACCACGAAGCTGACGATCGATACGACGTGATTCGTGGCGCTCCGTGCCGACGACAAACAAACCGCCCAATTCGCGGACGCCTTCGCCGAGTTTAATATCGGTACCACGACCCGCCATGTTAGTGGCGATCGTCACCGAACCGCGGTGACCGGCACGCGTGACAATTTCCGCTTCCTGCTGGTGGAATTTCGCATTCAGCACCGTGTGGATGACGCCCGCACGCTTGAGCATGCGGCTGAGCACTTCGGATTGCTCCACGGTAACCGTGCCGACCAGGACCGGCTGACCGCGCAGCTGTGCTTCCTGCACCTGCTTGACAACCGCGTTGTATTTGTCGCGGCGCGTCTTGAAAATGGAATCGTTACGATCGACGCGGATGCACGGCTTGTTCGTGGGGATCTGCGTGACCGAGAGGCGATAAATCTCGTGAAACTCGGTTGCTTCCGTTTCCGCGGTGCCGGTCATGCCCGCGAGTTTTTCGTACATGCGGAAATAATTCTGAATCGTGACCGTCGCGTAGGTGCGGGTCTCGCGCTCGATGTTGACGTTTTCCTTCGCTTCGACGGCTTGGTGCAGACCATCCGACCAGCGACGACCGGACATGATGCGCCCGGTGTTTTCGTCGACGATGACGACCTTACCATCCTGCACGACGTATTCGACATCGCGCTCGTAGAGTGAATAAGCTCGAAGCAGCTGGGAGAGTGCGTGGATATCCTCGGACACCACTTCATACCGGCTCTGTGATTCGCGTTTTGCCTGGTCTTTTTGCTCCGGGGTGAGCGAGGCGTCTTTTTCGATATCGATGAAAATCGTCGCCAAGTCGGGCAGCACGAATGCATCGGGATCCGTGGGACGAAGCGTGGTGCGGCCTTTTTCGGTGAGGTCGGCCTGGTGGTTCTTTTCGTCGATCGTGAAGAACAAATCCTCCTTGAATTTATAGAGCTCGTCCTTGTTGAAGTCGCTGTGCATCTCGACGTCGGTTTTGTCGAGCAGCTTGCGCCAGTCTGGGGTTTCCTGGAGGCGCAGCAGCTGTTTGTTTTTCGGCATGCCGAGTTTCACCTGCAGCATTTTCATCGCCGCGGACTGGCGTTCCTCGGCGGTGGCATTTGGTTTCTCGAGCAGGTCGCCCGCGTCCTTCACCAAGTGGTTGATCAAACGCAATTGGTCACTGACGAGCGATGCGACGCCGGGCTTCAGCCGGGTAAATGGCTGTTCGCGCTCGATCGGCGCCGGGCCGGAAATGATGAGTGGCGTGCGCGCTTCGTCCACGAGGATCGAGTCGATTTCGTCGACGATGCAGAAGAAGTGATCGCGCTGAACCTGGTCTTCCTTGCGCGTCGCCATGCCGTTGTCGCGCAGGTAATCGAACCCAAATTCGGAAGCGGTGCCGTAGGTAATTCCGCGACCGTACATTTCGCGGCGGATCTCGGAGTGCATCTGCTGTTGGATACAACCGACGGTGATGCCCAGGAAATTATAGAGATGGCCCATCCACTCGGAATCGCGGCGGGCAAGGTAGTCGTTGACCGTGACCAGCTGCGCGTTCCGTCCCGTGAGTGCGTTAAGATAGAGCGGCAGTGTCGCCACGAGCGTCTTGCCTTCGCCGGTCGCCATTTCCGCGATACGTCCTTCATGGAGCGTAATACCGCCGATCAGCTGGACATCGAAATGCACCATGTCCCACGTCAGCTCATGATCGCACACGATCACCTTGCGGCCGCATAAACGGCGCGCAGCGTTTTTCACAGCGGCAAACGCTTCAGGCAGCATGGAATCGAGGGCGGCACCTTTGGCGATGCGGTCTCGAAATTCGTCGGTCTTGGCCCGAAGCTGGTCGTCGGTGAGCTGCTGGTATTGTAACTCCAGCTCGTTGATGCGCGCTACGATGGGACGGCACTTCTCAACGTATTTGCGATGATGCCGGCCGGAAAATTTCTTGAAGAGGAAGCTAAGCATTTAAGGGATCGAATGAAAACTAGGCCCGTGCCCTTGGCAAATGGCAAAAATTGTAACGATTTCGAGGTGTAAAACGCTGTCCCCGGGCGACCAACAAAGAAAATTTCGTGGTTTGCATGGCCCCTGCTATCCATAAAGTCTTATCCAATCGCATGCCGCCCCCAAGATCCTCCAAACGTCCGGCTAGCAGCAACGACGCCCTCCCTGACGCATTCAAGAACTACGCCGCCGGCGGATTTTATGACGAGATGATGGCCGCCGACGGCACCGTCCGGCCGCACTACCGTCACTTTCTCAAGCACTTTGGTGCGGTTGGACCTGAGGAATTTGATGCCAAACGACGGGCGGTCGACCTGGCCTTTTTACGCCAGGGCGTGACGTTCAACGTTTACGGCGACTCCCAAGGCGCTGAACGCATTTTCCCTTTCGACTTGGTCCCGCGCATCATCCCGGCCGACGAATGGGAGCGGCTGGAAGCCGGCCTGGTCCAGCGCATCACGGCGCTAAATCTTTTCCTCCACGACATCTATCATGAGCAAAACATCATCAAGGACGGGACCATCCCCGCGCACTATGTGATGTCGGCGAAACATTTCCGCCGCGAGTTCGTGAATGTGAAGGTGCCAAAGGATATCTACATTCATATTTGCGGCACGGACATCATTCGTGACGACAAGGGCAATTATCTCGTATTGGAGGATAACGGCCGGTGTCCGTCAGGCGTCAGTTATGTGATGGAAAATCGCCGCGCCCTGAAACGGACTTTCCCTGAGATTTTCGAAGCAGGAGGCGTCCGCCCGGTGGAAAACTACTCGAACGAGCTGCTGAAAATGCTCACGTATGTCGCGCCGCCGAACGTCGCGGAACCGAATGTCGTGATCCTCACGCCTGGGGCGTACAATTCAGCGTATTTCGAGCACACCTACCTCGCCCGCCAGATGGGCATCGATATCGTGGAGGGCCGCGATCTTCTCGTACGCGATCAACACGTGTTCATGCGCACGACCAAAGGGCTGCGCCCGGTCCATGTTATTTACCGCCGCATTGATGACGATTTCCTCGATCCGACCGTTTTCCGCAAAGACTCCGCTCTCGGCGTTCCGGGCCTTGTGAATGCGTATCGCGCCGGAAACGTTTCGCTCGCCAACTCCATCGGCACCGGTGTCGCAGACGACAAGGTGATGTATTATTTCGTTCCGCGAATCATCAAGTACTACCTCGATCAGGAACCGTTGCTGCAACAGGTGCCCACCTACCTCGCGAGCGAGGAATCCGATAAGAAGTACATGGTGGAAAATCTGGACAAACTCGTCGTGAAAGCGGCGAACGAAGCCGGCGGTTACGGGATGTTGATGGGGCCGCATGCGACAGTCCAGGAGCGAGACGAATTCCGCAAACGCATCCTCGCCGATCCGCGAAATTACATCGGACAACCCATGATTTCGCTGTCGCGCCATCCCACCCATTGCGAAGGCGAAGGTTTTGCGGGACGGCACATCGACTTAAGACCGTTCGTTCTCTATGGGGAAAAGACTGTGATCATTCCCGGCGGACTGACCCGGGTGGCTTTGCGGAAAGGTTCGCTCGTGGTAAATTCCTCGCAAGGCGGCGGCAGCAAGGAAACCTGGGTTCTCTGGGGTAATCACTAACCCGCAACGATGCAATCGAACCGCGAATTCATTCGAGGAGCCAGTCGCCGGTCGGTGACAGGGCTGGCCCTCGTAGCCATGCCTCTCCGGCGAGCGGTAACGGCGCGGACACAAGGTCCGGCCCTACAAGTCCGACTGAATGGTTACGGCTAATTTTTTCTTACCATGCTGAGCCGCGTTGCCAACAACCTATACTGGATGAGTCGCTACATCGAGCGCGCCGAGAGCATCGCGCGCCTCGTCGATGTAAACCTCCAGCTCCTCCTTGATTTCCGTAATCTCGACGACCGTGGTCTCGACGAGCATTGGATTCCCATCGTCCAGAGTTCGGGTGACGAAGAACTTTTCCGCCGGCTGCACCCGCGGACGACCGGTCAAACGGTCACGGAATTTCTCGTTTTCCAGAGCGAAAATCCCAACTCAATTCTATCGTCGGTCGCGCAGGCCCGGGAAAACGCGCGCATGGTGCGCGATCAAATCACGGCCGAGCTTTGGGAGGAAATTAACCGCCTTTATCTGTTTCTCTACTCGCCGCGCGCAGGCGAACTCTGGAACGAAAGCCCCTCGGATTTCTTTCTTACGATCAAAAATGGATCGCTGCTTTTGCAGGGCCTCACCGATGCCACGGTCGTCCGCAACGAAGGCTGGTTTTTCACACAAGCCGGACGCTACCTGGAACGCGCCGATAAAACCTCGCGTATTCTCGACGTCCGTCACGCGTCGCTTCCTGCGCGCGGACTGCCCACCTCGCCAAGCCAAACCGATGCGCTTGGCTGGTCCGCCGTGCTCCGTTCCTGCAGTGCGTGGGATGCCTACCGCGCCCTTCACGGGGCCGAAGTCCGTCCGGAACTTGTCGCGGAACTACTTCTGCTGTCCGACGAATTCCCGCGTTCCGTTCGATTCTCGGTCCGCCACCTCAACACTGTGCTGCGCCGCATTTCCGGGGTGCGCGAAGGACGTTTTAGCAACGACGCAGAAAAGCTCGCCGGCCGACTGCTGGCCGAACTTCAATTCAGCAACGTCCAGGATATTTTTGACGTTGGGCTGCACACCTATATCGACGTTACGCAAATGAAGCTGAACTCGATCGGCGGCGCCCTCTTTCAGGCATACATTTTCCAGCCATTCCACCACCCCGAGGAATACGAACTGCGCCAGCAGGAGGAGCAGCAACAACAACAACTGCTGCAAGACCTCCCGCCTGCGCCGACCGCATGAAACTTCATGTACTCCACCGCACCCGTCACACTTATGAATCAAACGTGCGGGACAGCTTTAATGAAGCGCGTCTGCAACCAGTCACTGCAGGCGGACAGACTTGCCATAATTTTCTGCTGAAGATCATTCCGCCGTCGAAACTGTCCCACTACCTCGATTTCTATTTTAACTGCGTCCACTTATTCGAAATTTCGCAGCCGCACACGGAACTGACCATTGAGGCAAATTCGGTGGTCACGACCAATGATCAGCCCGCTCTGGCAATCACCGCAACGCCCTTTGCCCTGGAGAAAATCAACGAATGTGTGCGCATGGAGCGATGCTACGATTTTCTCCAATCGAGCACCTACGTCGAGACAAGCGCAGACTTATGGCGCATGGCGCTCGATATTACCGACGGTCAGACTGATAGCTGGCAGGCCGCGATTGCGATTATGGGTTTCATCAATCGCGAATTCAAATACCAGTCCGCGTCGACCAACGTGCACACGCATATGCGCGAGGTGATCGAAGCAAAGACCGGAGTTTGTCAGGATTTCGCCCACGTCATGATCGGTCTTTGTCGCGCCTTGAAAATTCCGGCCCGCTACGTCACCGGTTATCTTTATAATGGTCCCGCCGAACATTTGAAAGGCGCACAGGCCACCCATGCGTGGGTCGAGGTGTATCTGCCTGGTCCCGGCTGGTGCGGGCTTGATCCCACGAACAATCGGGTAACAGACGGTCACTACGTAAAAGTTGCCGTCGGACGCGATTTCGCAGACACCACCCCGCATAAAGGCACCTACCGCAGTGGAAATCCCGGCAAAGGGAAGCTCACCGTTGACGTGCTCGTGACCCGGTTGGACGAAAATACGTCGAGCGGTTCCCCGACGACGCGGGAGCCGGTGCGCAGCGGGCGGTGAAATAGAGTCATATCAATCGCCGCACATTGTCCTGTGGTCGTTTGGGTGGAATGCGTGATTCTCTAATGCACTACGGTGGACGTCGATCTCCGCACCGACGCCGATCGTCGATGTGCCCCTCGGCGGGCTCGGGGTCCTGAGCGGTTCGGCTTCGCTCACCACCCAGAGCCTGCCGACGGGTCGCGATCCCGAGTCTGTCGAGGGGCTTGTCGAACGGAGAAATCGCCGACTATCGACGCACAGCTTCAGACCTTCGTCTTAAAATATGCGATGGTCTTTTCGAGGCCCTCGGCGAGCTGAACCTTTGGCGCCCATTTCAGATATTTCTGCGCGAGGGTGATGTCGGGCCGGCGCTGCTTGGGATCATCGGAGGGCAGGGGCTTGTGCACAATTTTGGATTTGCTGCCGGTAAGCTTCAGCACCTCCTGCGCGAGCTCAAGCATGGTGAACTCACCAGGATTTCCAATGTTCACGGGGCCGACTGTTTCCGTCTGAGCCATCAACCGCACGAAACCTTCCAGCAGATCATCCACGTAACAGAACGAGCGCGTTTGCTGTCCGTCTCCGTAGATCGTGAGATCGATCCCTTTCAACGCTTGCACAATAAAGTTGGAAACGACGCGTCCATCATTCGGATGCATGCGTGGACCATAGGTGTTAAAAATCCGAACGATGCGGATATCGACGTTATTCTCGCGGTGGTAGTCGAAGAACAGCGTCTCAGCCACGCGCTTGCCTTCATCATAACACGAACGCTGGCCAATCGGATTCACATTGCCCCAATAGGATTCCGGTTGCGGATGGAGCGCGGGATCGCCGTATACTTCGGAGGTGCTTGCTTGAAAAACGCGTGCCTTGAGGCGCTTGGCAAGGCCAAGACAATTGATCGCGCCCAATACCGACGTCTTGATGGTCTTGATGGGATTGTATTGGTAATGCGGCGGCGAAGCGGGACAGGCCAGATTGTAGATTTGATCGACCTCATACTTGTAGGGATCGATCACATCGTGACGGACGAATTCAAAATTCGGGTTGCCGAGCAGGTGCGCGATATTGGCTTTGCTACCCGTGAAAAGGTTATCGATGCAAATGACTTCATGGCCGAGACCGAGAAGTTTATCGCAGAGATGACTGCCGAGAAAACCGGCACCGCCAGTGATGAGAATGCGCATAAGACGTTAGTGGTTTAGAATTTCCAGGCTAGCCAGAAAAAGTTTTACCTAAAGACAGCTGTTCACCGGTTTCGTAGCGCTCAATCCACGAGCGATGCCATGCGCCGTAATCGCCTGCCTCGATATGCCGTCGCGCCTGCGCCACCAAATCGAGATAGAAGTGAAGGTTGTGCAAGGTCAGCAGCGTGCATGCCAGAATCTCGTTCGCCATAACCAGATGGCGCAAGTAGGCCCGCGAGAAGTGGCGACACGTGTAATTGTCCAAGCCGTCGACCAATGGGCCGGCGTCGGTGCGATAGCGCTCATTGCGAAGATTTATCAGTCCATCCGGCGTAAAGGCCGCGCCGTTTCGTGCCACCCGCGTAGGATGAACACAATCAAACATGTCCACTCCCAGCGCGATCATCTTTAAAATCTGCGGCGGCGTCCCCAGACCCATCGTGTAGCGTGGCTTGTGGGCTGGCATGAACGGAGTCGTGGCAGCTACTTGCTTCAACATTTCCGGCTCGGGTTCACCGACGCTTACGCCGCCGACGGCGTAGCCCGGAAAATCCAAGCTAGCGAGCGATTCGGCCGCCTCGCGCCGCAGGTCGTCGAAGGTTGAACCCTGCGCGATCGCAAACACGTGGTGTCCGGAACCTAGAAAACCGTTATCGGTCGCGATTTGTTTGCAATGTTGCGCCCAACGATAGCTGCGATCCACCGCCCGACGACACTCGTCCCGGGTGCAAGGCCACGGCGGACACTCATCGATTACCATCGCGATATCCGACCCCAAATTGGCCTGCACGGTCATCACTTCGCGCGGACCCAAAAAAAGTTTCGCGCCATCGATGTGCGACTGAAACGCGATCCCGTCGTCCTTGATGTCGCGGAGTTTGGCCAGACTAAATACCTGAAAGCCGCCGCTATCGGTAAGAATCGGCCCGTCCCAACCCATGAATTTATGTAGTCCGCCGAGCTCGCGGATCAGTTCGGAACCTGGTCGGAGATTCAGATGGTAGGTGTTGCCCAAAATAATCTGGGCTCCGGTTTCCCGAATCTGCGCCGGAGTCAATGATTTGACCGTTCCCTGAGTGCCGACCGGCATAAAAACAGGTGTCTCGATGGTCCCGTGCAGCGTGCTCAGGCGTCCGCGTCGGGCGGCGGTGGCTGTATCGGTCTTCAGGAGCTCAAAGTGGTCGGACATGACTCGATTAAACCTGCCCGCGGACTTGACCGTCTGTCAATTGCGGGGTAACTTTTACAATAGTGCTGCTGGTCATCGACAATTACGATTCCTTCACCTTCAACTTGGTTCAATACTTTGGCCAATTGGGGGTCAATATGCGCGTCTTTCGCAACGACGAGCTCACCCCTGATGACGCTCTGCGGCTGAACCCTGAGCGGGTGTTGATTTCCCCTGGCCCCTGTACGCCGTCCGACGCCGGCGTGAGTCTGGAAATTATCAAAACGTTTGCCGGGAAAAAACCTGTGCTCGGAGTATGCCTCGGCCATCAATCGATTGGCCAGATTTTTGGCGGAAATGTGATTCGTGCCCCGCGCCAGATGCACGGCAAACGGTCGCCGATTTTGCATCGCGGCACCGACATTTTCCGCGACCTCCCCTCGCCTTTCATCGCGACGCGATACCACTCGCTGCTGGTCGAACGTTCCAGTTTGCCCGACTGTCTTGAAATCACCGCGGAGACCGCTGAGGGTGAGATCATGGGGCTACGCCACAAACAACACGCGGTATTCGGCGTACAATTTCATCCGGAATCCATCGCCACCGAGGGTGGAATGAAGATTCTGCAGAATTTTCTGAGCCTTAATTGACCGAAACCGCATGCGCTGCCCGAAATGCACATCGATTGAGGACAAGGTGATCGATTCCCGCATCGCGCGCGATGGCAACAACACGCGTCGCCGTCGCGAATGCCTGGAATGCGGCAACCGCTTTACGACCACCGAAACCCTCGTGCGCGACAGCATGATTGTGGTGAAGCGCGATGGACGCCAGGAACCGTTTGATCGCGAGAAACTGCTCCGTGCAATCCGCGCCGCGTGCCATAAACGCCCCGTCGACAATGAGCAGATCACGATGCTGATCGAAGACGTTTTGGACGCGGTGGAAGCGCAGTACGACAGTCAGGTGCCAACGAGCGCAATCGGAGAGCATGTGATGCAACGTCTCCGCAAAACGGATCAGGTCGCTTACGTTCGCTTCGCCTCGGTGTATAAGGAATTTCGCGACGTGTCGGAATTCGTGGACGAGATTAGCAACCTGGAACCGGACGACCCGCGCAACACACCAAAGACGAAGAAATGACGCGCTCCCCCCAACTGCGCCGGCTGCATTTCCTCAACGCGCTCTTCGCGCCGCTTACGGGACAGGATCTTTATCTCGCGCAACAAATCGACGAAGCCATCAGCACAAGCCTCGGCGACACACTTGAGCGCGAGCCCACCGATCCCGCTTTTGCGACCGCGGTCGCCCAACTCTTCGAACGTCTGTGCTCAGGTCAGATCGAGCATGGTTTTTTTCATTGGGATGCCCGCGCGGACGAAAGCGGCGACACTCCCCTGTTCGCCCGCGCCGCGGTGATGCAGGGATTGCGCGGGCTCGCGATTTTTCCCGAGTCGACGCTGCTGATCACCAATCTCCGGTCGGCCCACTGTCCTGCCAACAAACGCTGGACCGTGCGCCGCCAGGAAAATTACGACGAAAGTCTCGCGCTCATCCGCGACCTCGCCGCCGCCCGCTCCCGCCGCAGCGCCAATTTGCATCTGCTGTTTTTGTAGACCGGATTGTTTTACAGGAGATCACAGAGGACACAGAGATCAATCCATGCACCGTCATTTCACCCAAGCCTCTCGACTGACAGAATCGGTGATTGGCGCTGCGATCGAAGTCCACCGAGACAAAGGCCCTGGATTAGTGGAGTCCATTTATGAATGGTGTTTCATGCGAAAATTGGAACTGAGGCGACTTTCTGCCGTTAACCAGAAAGCCGTTCAGATCAAATACAAGACATTCGCCAAAGAGGAACTCCTTCGATTCGACGTATTGATCGAGAACTGTGTTTTGGTTGAAGCAAAAGCGGTGGATCACATTTTGCCCATCCACAAAGCCCAGCTTTTAAGTTATACGAAACTTCTCGATGTTCCGATTGGTTTGCTGATCAATTTCAACACTCCGAAACTCACGGACGGTGTTTCCCGTTTAATCCTACCGGGATCTAATCCGTAACCTCTCCGTTATCTCTGTTTCCTCCTGTAAATTAATTCCGTGAAGACATTGTTTCAAAAAATTATCGACCGGGAGATTCCGGCCAAGCTGGCTCACGAAGACGAGCTGTGTATCGCGATTCATGATATTAATCCGCAGGCGCCGGTACACGTGCTGGTGATTCCGAAAAGGCTCATCCCGCGCGTGGATCTTGCCACCGTCGCGGATCAAACCCTCCTCGGACATCTGTTGCTGACGGCTGCAGCTCTGGCCCGAAAACTCGGCATCGCAGAATCAGGCTATCGACTGGTCATCAACAATGGTCCGGACGGCGGGGAAAGCGTCCCGCACATGCATGTTCATCTTCTCGGGCAGCGTCCGTTGAGCTGGCCACCGGGTTAATGTCGTTTCTTCGCCAGCCGGGCGGAACAACGCAGGCTGCCGGGAATCCCAAGTAACAATCCGACCGCCCGGCGTGAAACCGATCCATGCCGCACTGCGTCGCCATCGATCCGGCATGAAAAATTTCCCGTCCATTCTTCGCACTGGTATCCTCCTCGCCAGTGCGGCCTTTGCTTTTGCCGAAGGCACTCCGTCTCCGACTGAATCACCGCAGGAAATCCGGTTGGTCGCGCAATTCGACCAAAACGGCGATCATCAGCTCGACGCGACGGAACGTCGAAACGCCCGTGCTTTCCTTGCCAGGCAAACTGCTGCCTTCACCCCCGCCACCAGTCGCCCGGGGATTGTTCCCCAAGTCGCGGCACTCGAACCCACAAAGCCAGGCGAAAAGCTCAATCTCGCGACGTCGCTTTCGTTTCCCGACCGCTCGCTCTATGAACCTAAGGTGTTCCGCACTGTGTCCTTGGAATTCGAAGATGCCGATTGGGAAAAGGAATTGTCGGACTTTGCTCCAACCGACGTTTTGGTGCCGGCAACTCTGACGTTGGATGGGAAAATTTATCCGGGTGTCGGTGTTCGCTTTAAAAACCGGAACGCCGAGCCTGAAACTGCCACTGGCTACAAGCGCGCCCTCAAGGTAGTCCTCAATTATTCCAACCTCGGGCAGACGATCAGCGGACGCCGCCAGCTTATACTCCTCGATGCGGCAACGGACGCCACGATGTTGCGGACCGTCCTCTACAGTCATGTCGCCCGCCAATACATTCAGGCTCCGGAAGCCAATCTTCTGAGAGTCGCCATCAACGGCGAAAATTGGGGCACCTATGTCAGCGTCGAACCTTTTGATGACGTCTTCATCAAAGAAAAATTGTCGGCGACCGCTGGATCCTGGTGGTCTGTTTCCCCCGGTGGCAATCTCGCCTATCTGGGCGCAAATCCTGATGCCTATCGCAAAAGCTACCATCTTAAGTCGGCCGAAAATCCCGAAGCTTGGAACGCGCTGATCGATCTTTGCAAAATCATCGATCAAAAACCCACTAATCCTGACTGGGAACCCTCACTCGCGAAGCGCCTGGATATCGACAGCACGCTCAAGTATTTCGCGCTGGAGAATGTGCTGATCAACCAGGACGGCTATGGCAGCAAAGAAGGCGACTACGGATTATACCTTGGCGAGGATGGCCGATTCCGGCTGGTCCCGCTGGATGCCGAGGCAAGTTTCCAGTTAGTCGAATACAGTGAAATGGAAAAACGTCCTCAGCGAAAAAGTTCTGAGGCAAGGGAGCCCAAAAAAGACGGGACAACCGCGGCAGGCGGACCGGGAAAGCCCCCGACTGGTCTGACAAAAAAAGATTTCCCGAAGCAAACCGCCACCGATCTCGCCATGCTGCTTAGCTACAGTTTCGTGAACAAGGCGGACTCCGACTACGACAACAAGCTCACAAAGGACGAATGGATGACGTTCGCGCGGGCCTGGTTTGTCGTGATGGATGAAGATTTGGTGGGAAAATTAACCCGCGACCAATTTGTGGAAAAATTCCGGACCATCCTCACTCCGGCTTCCGGCATCGACGGTCGCACGAAACAAAGTTTTGGGAAAGACGATGCCGCCGGTATGATCGGCCGCGATTTTTTCAAGGCCATGGACCGGAATCAGGATGGGTTTCTCGTCAGCGATGAAATCAACGAAACGTTCGCCCAGTGGTTTGCCGAATGGAGTTCATCAAAGCCCGCCACAATCACCCAGCCGGCCTTGCAGCGCGCGTTCAATACGCTTTTTTCGCGCACCACGTTCCAAGCCGATCAATCGTTCATCGTGAATCGCAATGTGTCGGAGATTGGCGGCGACGATCGCGGAGGCGGCGGACGCGGCAAGGGTGGCGGCGGCAACGGAGTCGGACTCGGCCCCCTGCGATTCCGCGGCAGTGGACGCGGCAATCGCGGCGAGACTCGAACACTGGTCACCTACAGTGCACAACTTTACCCTCTGGCCGGACTTGACGAAAACGACAAACCGCTCCTGGCAAAGCTGCTTTTAGCTCCTGCGCTGCGGCAACGCTACCTCGCCTATGTCCACGACATCGCGGAAAACTGGCTGGACTGGAAGAAGCTCGGGCCGGTCGCGAAACAGTACCACGACTTGATTTCGGACGAGGTGCAAAAAGAGACTCACAAAGCGAATAGTTATCCTCATTTCGTGCAAGAGTTCGACCAGGATCCTACCGAAGGCCCCCGTGACGGAGATGCGGCCGCGAGCCTCAAAATCTTTGCCGCCGAGCGTCGAAAATACCTACTGAAAGACGAAAATGTGGCGAACGCCGGTGGCGATAAATGATCTGCAAGGCAGTTGAACCACAAAGATACGAAGGCACAAAGGAAAGAGATCAGAAATCGATGAACGCATCGCTTCATTCGCCCGGCGATCGTACTCAGGGTGACGATTTCACCCGCATTTTTTCATGTCGGCGATCGCGCTTCGAATGATCCATCGGCGCGTTTGCTCACGAGCCTTTTGAGCTCGAGCCCCATCAACGCCACGGAGATTTCGTTTACCGGCAGATGCGTCGCTTCTGCCAGGGCGTCGATGCCGAGTACTGAACCGCCCTCGAAGCAGGCGGCGACTTTCCTCTCTGCGTCGCTCAGCGCGGGCATCAATCTTTCGAGCAAATCGGGTTCGTCGGCGGAAAGTTTGGCGGTTTTTGGATGCAGCCCATCGAGATAATTCAATTCGGAAAGAACGTCGTCCACACTCGTCAGAAGCGTAGCTCCGTCGCGAATGAGTTGATGGCAGCCGTGACTGGTCGGCTGATCGATGCGTCCTGGCACGGCAAAAATAAGGCGACCTTGCTCCCCGGCAAAACGCGCCGTGATCATCGCGCCTCCGCTTACATCGCTCTCGACCACAATCACACCTTCGCTGATTCCCGACACGACGCGATTTCGCATGGGGAAAGTCTGCTTGTCCGCTTTTCGTCCGAACGGAAACTCCGACAGCACCGCGCCGGTTTCGGCAATCCGCCGGTATAAATCGAGATTTTCCGGAGGATAAACAATGTCGATGCCGCAGCCCACCACCGCGACCGTTTTGCCACCCACGGAAAGAGCGCCCTCGTGCGCCGCGGTGTCGATGCCGCGAGCGAGGCCGCTCACGACACAAAATCCAAGCTGAGCCAGCTGTGCGCCAAGTTTTTTGGCGACTGATTGTCCGTAGAGCGTCGTGCGCCGGCTTCCGACGATCGCCATGCAAGGCTGGCCAAACAAGTAATCGCCTTTGCGGTAGAGGCCGATCGGTGGATCGTTGATTTCCTTGAGCAGCTTGGGGTAACCCGCATCGCGCGTGGTGATAAAAGTTGCGCCAGCCTTCGCCAGTTTATCTTCCTCTCGAGCCAAATCGAAATGCGTGCGCCAGTTGAGGAGGGCGGCGCTGGTTTCCGGCCCAACGCCGCGGACAGACTCGAGCCGGCGCTTTTCCGAGAATAAAATTTCGCGCGGATCGTCACCGAATTCCGCGAGCAGTCGGTTGAGAGTGATGGGGCCGATGTTAGGCAGGTCGTTCAGGACCATGAACGCCTGTCGCTCCGTGAGTTGTTCTGGCATGGGGGGATTGGAGCGCCGGCCCTAGCTGCTCTAAAAGTTGCGAATTTTCTACGGCTACCTGTCCGTGAGTGCGAGCAAGTAAATCGGCGGCGATGCCGTGCCATACGAGTCCACGGCAAGCGGCGAGCAATGGGTCGTCCGGACTCTGCGCCAGCAAGCCGCCAATGAGGCCGGCCAACATATCGCCGCTGCCGCCGCGCGCCAGCACTGGTCCACCGAATGGACTGTAATAAGTTACTTTTCCATCGGTGATGTGCGTCAACGGTCCCTTCAGGACCAGTACGCCGCGCGGCTTTGTGAATTTGTCACCCGAGTACAAAGCCGGCTCGATGCGTTTGAATTCGCCCGCGTGAGGCGTGCAGATGAACGGTTTTTTCTTCAATGCATCGATAATTTCCGACCTCAGGGCATCTGCATCCAGCAAGATCGGCACTTCCACTTCACTCGCGATGCGCCGGACCAATTCGATCGATTCAGGATCCGCACCCAATCCCGGACCCACGAGCATAGCTGTCGTCCGCTTCAACCGTTCACGCAAAATCAGCAGGCAATTCGACGACAAGCCTCCGGCATTGTTTAACGAACAGCCCACCCACATCACTTCCGGATGAGTGGCGGCATACTGCCCGACCAGCGTCTCAGGGACAAAAGCGGTAACAAGTCCTACCCCACTGCGCAGTGCGGCCCGCACCGCCAGCATGATCGCACCGGGATAGCTGTGTGAGCCGCCCACCAGACACAAATGGCCAAACGTGCGTTTGTCCGACTGGGAAGAGCGGAGTTGGGCGATCGGCTCCAATAGTTTTCTCATAAGCACGCGTTGATTGGCTTTGAGATTCCTCTCTTGGAAGAAACCGAGATCCAGATAACGCAGCCTCCCCACTTTGGATCCATTCGTATCCGCTACGACCGGCGATTTCACAATCCCAGTCGCGTAAGTAAAATCTGCCCGGAACGGCTGCTTGTCGCTGATCTCACTTACTCCGCTCGGCAGATCGATCGCCGCACGAAATCGGATGCGGGGGTTCGCATTCACCCATGCAATCGATTTGCCGGTTGTTTTGTCCATCGGCGGACGAAACTGAAAACCAAACACGCCGTCCAGACACAGATCGTAACTTGCGGACTCGGCTTTCAATCCTCGGAATTCAATCTTCCGACACCGCTTTCCGGCTGTCCCAAACAATTCTTCGAAAGACCGTCGGGCCAACGGCCGTAACGCAGACCCGCCGAAAAAGAGAAAAACATCAGCGGTCGCCTTCGGATATTTTTTCAGCAACCAGCGAGCGGCCAAAAGGGCATCGCCGCCGTTGTGGCCTTTTCCGACTAACACCAACAACCTCGCGTTTGCCGGCAAACCGCCAATTTCCTCAAAGTCAGCAACGATTCCTTCCGCAATTTTCTCCCCGGCTTTTCGCATCGCCACCCACTCGGCCGATTCGTTTTTCAAAAACCGTTTCTCCCACTTGCCGGCCACGGCACATGGGAGAATTGGGTGGGAATCGATCGTTTTCATGAGAAATCCGTTATAAACTACCAACTACGGTTTCGGTGTGCCATTCCCCGGATAAAAATCAGATTTCGGTACTTGTATTTTTGGCGCCTCCACCTGCGCTTTAACTATAGGTAATTGGCGACTAACCCGATCACTTGTGTACATCGCAGGAGGCGGATCAGGAATGGGAAACGTTATTATTTTGAGTGAGTGATAAAAGCGAATGGGGCAATCCTCTCCCAGACTCTCGTCCTGCCCGAGGATTGGCTCCTGAGGCTCAGGGATCTCTACAAATGTAATCCTTCCACCGACGCGGGTTGCTTCAAAATAGTACGAATAGGTTTTCATTACCGGATGCCAGTATGCGAACTTTGTCTTATCGTCCTTCCATTCGGCTTTATCCGCCCAAATAGCGAAAATTTCCGGCAAGCCGCCCAAATCCGAATTATCAGGCAGTCCCACCGCCCGCAGTTTTAAGGTGAGGGCACTTTCTGCAAAAAGACTTTTTTTGATCGCTTCCTTGCGCGACGGCATGACGACAAACACCAGCCAAACGACCAATAGAAACAACAGGATCAGTGCGGTTTTCGCCGCGGAAAATTTCCCGGTAACTGGCGAGCTTGTTGTCACACCTGTTTCAACAGCGCGGCGACCGCCATCGCATGGGTGTCGGTGTGCGAAAGACTCACCCACACATGGGTGGCGCCGACTTCCTTGAGCAAGGCCGTGGCTTTTTCGTCGAGTCGCACGAGCGGCTCTTTCCGGACGCCGTGGTAAACTGAGACCGACGTCCAGTGCAGATGTTCGCCGATCCCCGTCGTGAAACATTTCGAAACGGCTTCCTTGGCCGCCCAACGCGCCGCATAGTGTTTATGCGGATATTTCAAGCCGCTGCAGTAAGCTTGTTCCTCCTCGGTAAAGACCCGTTTGAGGAAACGATCTCCGTGCTTCGTCAACACATGTTCGATCCGCGCGACATCGATCAAGTCGCAACCGAGGCCAATAAGCGTACCGCCGGGAGGGAGAATGATGCTCATGGGAAATTAACCACAGAATACACGGAAAACACAGAATTAGAACAGAGCCAATTATTCAGAATCATTCTCGCTAACCGTGGCACGGGTTTCAGCAGGCTAATCCAGAAATGGACACGGATTTTCTGTCTGCAAGAAATCGATTTTTCAGCAGTTCCGAGACGCTCCATTTCTGTGTATGCAGTGTGTTCCGTGGTTAATGCTCAGGGATTCATCAGCCTTTTCATTTCGCGCACGGCTTCCTCGATGCCGGTAAACATCGCGCGGCTCATGATGCTGTGGCCGATATTCAACTCGTGAAGATGCTGAATCGTGCGCACTTCAGCAATGTTGACGTAGTTGATGCCGTGTCCGGCATTCACCACGAGTCCCACCTCATGGCCAAGTTTTGCGCCCCGGCAAAGACGTTGGTATTCGGAAGCGCGTCCCGCCCCGTGATAGGCGTTCGCATAGGAGCCGGTATGCAACTCGATCCACGGAGCCTTCAGTTTGGCGGAAAGTTCGATCTGCTCGGGGTCGGGATCGATGAACAGGCTCGTCTTGATGCCAGCGGCATTCATCGCGTCGGTGACGCGCGCGACTTTTTCGCGATGCTTCACGACATCGAGTCCGCCTTCCGTCGTAATTTCCTCCCGACTTTCCGGCACCAGACACACGGAATGAGGTTTCAATTTCAGCGCAAATTCCGTCATCGCCGGCGTGCAGGCCATTTCGAGATTAAGGCGCGTGGTTTTAGAAGCACCCAACCGTAGCACGTCCTCGTCCTGAATGTGCCGGCGGTCTTCGCGCAAATGGACGGTAATTCCGTCGGCCCCCGCCCGCTCGCAACGAAACGCGAGTTCCACCGGGTCAGGCTCGATATTTCCACCGAAAGTCGCGCCCGCCTGACGGTAACGGGCCTGGCGAAGCGTGGCGGAATGGTCGATATTGACGCCGAGCAAAATCATAGGGCTTAACGATACAAAAAAGCGGGGTTCAGGGAATCAGTAAAAATGACCGGAAAGTGCTTTCTCTCTTTCAGTTTCATGAAGTTCCAATTTGCCTGTTGAGTGATGTCGCCTTCCAAGCCCAAGCCGGAAAATCTGTGGCTCAACCTGATTTTCAACGTCGCGTTACCGACCGCTATTCAGTCGTGGTGCAGCGGCGACAAACTGCTCGGACCCAAGTGGGGGCTGATCGTCGCACTGATTTTCCCCCTCTCGTATGGCGTTTATGATTTCGTGGTTCGCCGGCGTTTTAATTTCATCTCCCTGCTCGGGTTTTTCAGCGTCCTGATCACCGGCGGATTTGGTCTGCTCAAACTCGATGTTTTCTGGTTCGCGGTAAAAGACGGCGTGGTGCCGCTTTTAATTGGCGCGGCGATTTTCTTCTCGATCCGGACCAAGGCTCCTTTGGTTCACGAGATGCTTTATAACCCGCAAATTATCGACGTGGAACGAGTGGATGCCGCACTAACTGCGCGAGGCGAACACGCCGGCTTCGATCGTCTGCTCCGCAACGCGAGCTACCTGCTCACCGCCGCGATGCTTGTAAGTGCCGTGCTCAACTATGGTTTTGCGCGGTATATCATCAAGAGCCCCAGTGGCACCGAAGCCTTCAATCAAGAACTGGCCCGGATGCATTGGATCAGTCTGGCCGGGCTTTCCCTGCCGGTCATGGGGATGATGATGTACGCGCTGTGGCGATTGCTCGGCGGCTTGCAGAAAATTACCGGGCTGACCTTGGACGAAATTTTGCGCCAGCCGCCGGAGGCTAAACCCGCGACGGTCCCGGCGACATCGAGTACTGAAAATCCCCCACCGCCATCGGGTGGTGCTTAGAAAAGGTAGTGGCTGTTGCCCTCAACGGCCTTCCGGTTAAAGCGTGACATCCCACGGGCCGTTGAGGGCAACGGCCCCTACCCCAGAAATTCACGGTCGTGAATATTTTAGCTGCGCTGGGCCAGCGGAATGTATTCGCGATGAGCGGGGCCGACGTAAATTTGGCGTGGCCGATAGATGCGGCCCTTGGGATTCGAAGCGACTTCCTTCCAGTTGGCGATCCAACCAGGCGAACGTCCAATCGCAAAAAGCACCGTGAACATGTTCGTCGGAATATCGAGCGCCCGCATGATGATGCCGCTATAGAAATCGACGTTCGGGTATAGCTTGCGAGAGATGAAATAGTCGTCTTTGAGCGCGGCCTGTTCCAGATTCTTCGCGATGTTCAGCAGAGGATCGGACTTGCCCAATTTTTTGAGGACTACGTCGCACGCCTGGCCGATGATCTTGGCGCGAGGATCGAAGTTGCGATAAACGGCATGGCCAAACCCCATCAGCCGATTGCTCTTGCTGCCGCCTTTCGCCGCCTGGATGAAACGGGTGCCGTCGTCGTTCTCGTCGTGAATTGACTGCAACATCTGCATCACCGCCGTGTTCGCACCGCCGTGCAGCGGACCAGAAAGGGCGTTGATGGCGGCGGAAAGAGAAGTGAAAAGATTCGCGCTGCTCGAACCGACCATGCGCATCGTCGATGTGCTGCAATTCTGCTCGTGATCGGCATGCATCAACAGAATCAGGTTCAATGCCTGCGTGACCTCGGGATCGGCGGCGTAATCCTTGTACGGCTCCGAAAACATCATGTGCAGGAAGTTGTCACAGAAAGGCAGATCCTTCGGGTGGACGAACGGCAGCCCTTTGTTGTGGCGGTAAATCATCGCACCAATCGTGCGAATTTTTGAAATCGCCATGGCCGCGGCGAGGTCGAAGTGCTCGAGATCCTTTTCGAAATTATTCGTCGCCAATTGCGGATAGTATGCCGCCAGCGAGTTAACGATCGTGGAAAGCATCACCATCGGCGCGGCGTCCTTGGGGAAACCCTCAAAGATACGCTGCATCTGCGTTTCAATCGCAGCATTTTCGCGGAGCAGCGCACCGAATGCCTGGCGCTGCTTTTGGGTGGGCAGCTCGCCGTAAATTACCAAATAAGCGGTTTCAACGTAGCTGCTATGCGCGGCAAGCTGCTCGATCGAATAACCACGATGCCGGAGGATGCCATTTTCGCCATCGAGATAGGTGATGGAGCTTTCGCATGATCCCGTATTGCCATAACCCTGATCGTAGAGGATGTGGCCGGTATCCTTGCGGAGACTGCGCACGTCGATGGCCTTCTCGCCCTCACTTCCAACCATGATTGGGTAAGCGATTTCCTTGTCGTCGATCTTGATCAGGGCCGTCTTTTGCATGATGGGGGGAGCTTCAAAAAAGAGCAGAATTCAGGCCGGTTGCAAAACAAAGCCTTCGTTCAAACGCGCTTCGACGGCATTCATTAGCTCATAACTTGCGGCCGGTAGGAAAATTAACGGGACCACGGTGAACGCCCCCCCGCGCCGCCTCTCTACTAATCCGCTGCCAGACTGGGGACGGCAAATTCAGTGGCCGGGATTTTTTCGTTCAGGACGACTTTCTCAATCGTCATCCGGCTGGACTGGCCTGAGGCCGACTTGTTGATAATCACTTTCGGGAAACGGACTCCGTCCACCACCAGTTCCCCTTCTTCCCGAATCTCACCACCGCTGGAGGTCTCGGTTTTTACCAACCGCCCCGAGCTTTTTTCGAAATACCGGTGAAACACGATGCGATCCGAATGGTAAAACGAAAGCTTCACGCAGTCGACCCCGTCAACTGCAACGTCTCCTCCGACTTTGACGCTTCCGCCCCGCTTGTCGATCCCTGCAAAAAAATGCAGATTTTCCCAAGTATTGGCGCGTAGCTGCTTGATCTGCTCGGCGTCCAACAGGGTGATTTTCCACTTTTTACTATTGGTACGATCAGTGATCCGTGCCCAACCATCGTAATCATCGAGCACGGTCACATCGATCAAGGCCGATCGATTCACGACCATTTTCTGCTGATACGGCTTCTGAAAAATGATCTCCACCGGCATTTTTTCCAAACGATCGCTTGAGGGCGCCTTACCGTCCGCTTTCGGTTGGGGGTCGACCATTTCCAATGTACCAGTGAAATGGATGGTGGAAATCGCATCCAGCGCACTTTCGCTGCCCAAATGTGACCTGGCCTTCGCAATTATCTCGTCCGCAACGTCCGCCCGAACCGGGTTAACGACAGCCAAGACCAAGACACCAAACAGGGGAGCAAGGCGAAGATTCATTCGATGGGGAAAGACACGAAAAAGTGCGCTCGGTGCCGTTTTTCGCAATGGGAAACTCATTCCCACTCAATGGTCGCCGGGGGCTTGGAGCTAATGTCCAAAACCACGCGACTAACCCCCCTCACCTCGTTCGTAATCCGGCTGGAAATCTTCTGGAGAATATCGTGAGGCAATCTGGCCCAATCCGCCGTCATGGCGTCGACGCTTTCGACGATCCGCAGAGCGATTACATAGTCGTAGGTACGCTCATCGCCAAAAACCCCGACCGTTTTGACGGGCAGAAACACGGCGAACGACTGCCAGACTTTCCAATAATAACCCGATGCCATCATCTCATCCTGCAAGATGGCGTCGGCATTGCGGAGAATTTCCAGTTTGTCCGCCGTGATATCGCCCATGACACGCACTCCTAGTCCCGGCCCTGGGAACGGTTGACGCCAGACGACTTCACGCGGCAGGCCGAGCGCGGCACCGACTTTGCGCACCTCGTCCTTGAAGAGCTCGCGCAAGGGCTCGATCAACTTCAACTTCATGCGTTCCGGCAGGCCGCCGACGTTGTGATGCGTTTTGATCAAGGACGCGGGATTGCCGGCAATCGAAACGCTTTCGATGACGTCCGGATACAGCGTACCCTGTCCGAGAAATTGGGCGCCACCGATGGATTTAAGCGACTTCTCGAAAACCTCGACGAAGGTACGGCCGATGATCTTCCGTTTCAGCTCAGGCTCACTCACACCTTTGAGGCGTTTGAGGAAAAGCTTCGAAGCATCGACCACGCGGAGATCGATTTTGAAATTACGCTTATACAACGCCTCGACGTATTCACGCTCCCCTTTTCTGAGGAGGCCGTTATCGACAAAGATACAGGTGAGTTGTTTGCCGATCGCCCGATGGAGCAGAGCAGCGGCAACCGAAGAATCCACGCCACCTGAGAGTCCTAGCAGGACGCGGGATTTGCCAACTCTGGCGCGAATGTCGGCGACCGCATGAGCAATGAAATCCTTAGTTGTCCAGTCCTGCTTCGCGCGGCACACGCCGACGAGGAAGTTGCGGATCATGTCGACACCGCGTTCCGTGTGGAAAACCTCGGGATGGAATTGGATGCCGTAAAAACCACGCTTCGTATCCTCAATACCCGAGTATGGGGAGTTTTCTGAAACAGCCGTTGCGACAAACCCTGGCGGAAGTTTCGTGAGTTTGTCGCCGTGGGAATTCCAGATCCGCAGCTTGCGCGGCAACCCGGCGAACAGCTTGCCCGGTTTTTTAATCGTGAGGTGGCCGTGGCCGTACTCGCGCTCTTTACTCAAAGCCACTTTCCCGCCGAGGAAGTAGCCCATGAGTTGGACTCCGTAGCAAATGCCCAATACCGGCACGCCCAATTTGAAAATCTCAGGATCCGGATGAGGCGCGGTCTTGGCGTAAACGCTTTGCGGACCACCGGACAGGATGATGCCGACCACGCCTTCTTCGCGGAGCTTTTCAGCGGGCGTCGAAAAGTGATATATCTTCGAGTAAACTTGGCTCTCGCGAATGCGACGCGCGATTACCTGCGTGAGTTGTGAACCAAAATCGAGAACGGCGATGATCTGTGCCATACGAAGTTATGGGTGAAACGCCGCGGGCGAATCAATCCCAATCACCGTAGCGAGTAATGGGTTCGTGTGTCTTATTTGCGAGCCTGACTGGCGATCCAAGCCTTGATCCTCGTCTCAAGTACGGCAAGAGGCAGCGCGCCTTCCATGAGCACTTCGTCGTGGAACGCGCGGATATCAAACTTTTCGCCCAACTGTTTCTCCGCCAACGTGCGTAATTCCCGGATTTTAAGCTGGCCGATCTTGTAGCCAAGCGCCTGTCCGGGCCAAGCCATGTAGCGTTCCATTTCAGCGATCTCAGTTTGGCGGGTGGGACTGCTTCCCTCTTGTTCCTCCGCGTATTGAAGCGCCTGTTCACGACTCCAGCCCTTGGCATGGATTCCTGTATCAACGACCAGGCGAACGGCACGATGCATATCATAATAAAGCCTGCCAAAATATTGGAGCGGATCGGAAAACATCCCGAGTTCCTTACCCATGCTTTCGCAATACAACGCCCAACCTTCCACATAGGCGTTGTTGGCGTCGTGGCGGCGGAATTTGGGCAGCGCCATATTTTCCAAGGTCAACGAAATCTGAAAATGATGACCGGGTATCGCCTCGTGGAGAAACAAATCCTCCATCTTAACACTGCTATAACTTTCCGGAGTCACGACGGGGACATAAAAAATTCCCGGCCGTGAACCATCAGCTGCACCAGCACTATATTCATGCGCAGCCGTCGCCACGCGGAATTTCTCGGTCGCGCGGATTTCGAATTTAGTGCGTGGAGTGTGGGCGAAGAAGCGAGGTACAGCCGCCATTACCCGGCTTTCAATTGCCCGAAAACCATCGAGAACCGCTTCCTCGGTTTTATAAGGTCTAAACTGTGGATCGGTGGCCACAAACTTCAGGAATTCTGGAAGTGTCCCTTTAAAACCAATCTGGTCTCTTACTTTTTCCATTTCACCGCGAATCCGCGCCACCTCGCGCAACCCCAACGCGTGAATCTCATCTGCGGTCATATCGGTGGTCGTGTTCAGACGGATCGAATACGCGTACGCCTCCGCTCCACCCGGCAATGCACCTATACCCGCTGTGACGCGACAACGAGGCAGGTATTCGTCCTTAATGAATTGATGCAGCCGGGAGTAGGCAGGAATGATAATGGTGCGAATGCCGTCACGATATTCAGCATCGAGCTTAGTTTTTTCATCTGCGCTGAGATCCGCAGGCAATTTCGCGAGCGGACCATAGAATAAGTTTTTGGCCGGATCCTCGCTCATGAGCGGCTCCAACTGAGGCAGTACGCGCTCCATCAGGATCCGGGGTTGGACTACCCTCTTTGCAATACCTGCGCGCATGTTGGCGATCGCCGAGTCCACCCAGGAACTGAAACCACGCGCACGACTGAGAAAATTGCGATAATCGCGGGCCGTATTGAACGGATGTAAGTAAGTGCCCGAGCCAAATTGCGCGAACATCAGTGTGTTGCCGGTAAACTGATTAACCGGCAGCAAATAGAAAATCTGCGTCGTCCCCTCCTTCAGAAGGCTCAATCTCCATTTCAAAACGTCGTAGCTTAGCTGGTCACCCGGCGGGAGGGTCGAACGGTCGTACTTGGCCAGCGCTCCGAGATATCGGTCACACATCGCCTCTACCTTTGCCCGGTATTCAGCAGTGGCATCGTCTGGCCATACGTCCTCAAAACGTGGATCGCTGTCCCCGTTAATCGCTGCATCAATGGGAAAAAGCGCTACTGAGTCGGCATAGTAGGAGTCCAACATCGCTTGAAACTGGGCCGCCGATTGATCCGCAGCGCGCAGTCCTGGCAGTGAAATGGCCCCCGAAATCAACACGAGAAGCAGATAAATTTTTTGGAGATTCTTCATTGGATACCCCTTTCTGGTTACACGAATAAGGAAGACGTCACCTTACTGACAGGCTCCGCAAAAAAAAAGCACCGGCTTTGTGCGAAGCGGCGAGGCAAATCGCCTCATATTTACCGGCCACAGTTCAGGAAATATTTTCCGCATTCAGCAAAGCGTCGTCACGTGTCGACAGATAGAAACCCAAAGTTGCCGTCGCGAGGAGGACCAGCCCGCTAATGGTTATGATAGTCCACGAGCTCGAAATCTGATGAGACAATCGTGAAAGCCACCCCGTCCGTCTCTCCGTTGACAGACTGGGGGCCAAAAGCGGACGGATCTGAGCATCACGCAAAAGCGAAAGCGTAAGCTCGAAATGTGGAAACCGGTGAGTGCGGTCATTGAACGCTACCAATGGTGCGACATCGTCGGATGAAATAAACTTGTTCAGCACGCTTACCTGCTCGTCCGCATACGCCTTCTGCTGGCGCAACATGGCACCTGAAAATTCCGGATTATTAAAACTCCAAAAACCCACCATGATCGCCGTCGCCCAACAAATACTGGTGATCCTGGATAACCGCATCGACAGCCAGGTTGGTTGAGCAAGAAGCCGGACTGCGGCCAGCCCATTGACAAAAATTCCGACAAGAAAGACATCGTAATACCGGACTCCGATCGTATCGGGCGTTATCGCCCTTCCGTAACCCACCGTAAACGCTACCAACAAGACCCAGATTCCGAGTACTGGGGACAGCCGGTCGCGCGGCACACCTACCCGTCTCCACCAAGACACGAAACAAATCAGCCATGGCGATTGGAGCAGGAAGCTCCACCAGAATCCCGGGAGCGGCCAGGAAAGCAGGTAGCCCGTGCGCAACAGCACGTCGAATAAATGATCAACCGTGACTCCTGAAGAGGCGGTTCCTTTGGGTAGAAGCCAAAGGCCGTAAACCGACAGAGCGGAATTCACCGACAAGGTAAGCCAGCACCACAAGTCGCGACGGCCCCGCAAAATTTCAATCGCCGCCAATATCACAAGACTCGCCGCTGACATCATTCCGGATGCGATGGAAAAAATGCCACAGAATCCCACGATTTGCGCCAGTGACCAGCGACCACCCACGATGGGAGAACTCACCGTGAGGTAAATGTGCAGCATCCCGCAAAAAAGCATGAACGTGAACTGCGATTGAAATCCCCACAGCAAATTTTCGTAGGCACACGGTGCGGAAAAAACCACGACCATAAACAACCCCACGACACCCCGCCAGCGGTTGTCGGTCACTTGCAAAGCAATTCGCCACGCCACGGCTATGAGCGCAGCATAAATCAAAAGATTGGCCACGATTTCCACATAGCAGTCCCACTGGCCTTCGTTGGCCACGATCAGAGCACGCGTGATAAACCGCGTGATGGCCGGTCGATGTTCACCATGAGGCCAGAAAAAACTGGCCCAATTCACCCCCCCGTGGAGCGGCGACTGCAGAAACCCGACACCTTCCGCCGCCCATTGATCAGCGAACGGTTGGTCAGTACCAAAAAAATGTATCAGTCCCAACTTGGTGCCGATGATGCAAAGCAACACCCCCCAACCCAGCAGCTGGGTTTTTCGCCGCAGCAGGCGGCCGAGAATCGCAGTCATGAAATTTTCGCCGGTCAAAATTTCAGGCGGGCGTTAAGGTGACCACAGTGATGACAAGGCGCCACTTCCGTGCCGGGCTTTTCCGTGTAGAGATGATCGCAGCGAATGCAGTGAAAAGTTATTTTCCTTCGCTCCGAATCATAAAATTTTCGGTCGCGGCGATCGTAATAAAACCACAGCGCGCCAAACACCCCGAAAACCAGGACACCATAAAGAATTACATCGAGGGTAAAATCTGGCGGAGTAACCACGTCGAAATTCCACAGGATGCGGCCTCTAACGCCAAGGGGAAATAAAAACGCGCCGACCTTGCGGTACGGCGCGTTGAAACTGGCGAAAATCGAAGGGCCTAGCTCTTGGCTTCGCCTTCGGTCGCAGGGGCTTCGGCAGCCGGAGCCGCTTCAGCGGTCGCAGCGGCTGGTTTGCCACCGGACTTTTTGGCACCCTTCTTTTTCGAACCCTTGGACTTCTTGTAGCCTTCGTCCTCAGCGCTGATCAACTCGATCAGGGCCATCTCGGCAGCATCGCCAATGCGCTGCGGTCCGAGCTTGTAAATGCGGGTGTAACCGCCTGAACGATTGGCGAACTGCTTCGCCTTTTCGTTGAAGAGAAGCGTGATCGCACCTTCATCGCGCACGTCCTTGAGGGCCATGCGGCGGAGGTGGATGGCGTCCTTCTTTTCGGTGGCAGCCGCCGCGTTCTTCGCCTTGGTAATGACCTTCTCGATAAAAGGACGGAGAGCCTTGGCCTTGGTCAGCGTGGTCTCGATGCGACCGTGTTTGATGAGGGACGCACCCATGTTGGAAAGCATCGCTTTGCGATGTTCGCGGGTGACGCCGAGGGAAGCGTGATGTTTATTGTGACGCATTGGGTTGGTTTAGTTGCGATTCCCGATCGGCAATCCGGTCGCAGCGTTGGGCGGCAGCGGACGGCGCGAGAACCGTGGTATAAATTTTTGATTTTTGATTCCCGACTCTCGATTTGGATTTTCGACTGCCTGCGCAATCGAAAATCCAGAATCCAAAATCGAAAATTCCTCAGCCTTCCTTCTTCGTTTCGAGGAGGCGCTCGTCGAACTTCATGCCAAGCGAGAGACCGAGGGCCTCGAGCTTTTCCTTGATTTCGTTGAGCGACTTCTTGCCGAAGTTGCGGTACTTGAGCATTTCCTGCTCGGTCTTCATCGCGAGTTCGCCGACGGTCGTGATGTTGGCGTTGTTCAAGCAGTTCGCCGCACGCACCGACAGTTCGATTTCGTTGACGGACATGTTGAGGAGCTTGCGGAGCTTGTTCTGCTCTTCGGAAACCTCGGCAGCCTGACTCTCGAATTCGTAGTTCTCTTGCGAGACGCGATCGAAGACATCGAGGTGATGCTTGAGGATCGAAGCGGACTGTTTCAGCGCGTCATCGGGAGTGATGCGGCCGTCGGTCCAGACTTCGAGGACGAGCTTGTCGTAATCGGTGATCTGACCGACGCGGGTGTTTTCAACCGCGTAGCGAACGAGACGAACCGGGGAGAAAAGAGAGTCGATTGGAATAACACCGATCGCCTGTTCTTCCTTCTTGTTGTTTTCGCCGGGGCAATAGCCACGACCGGTCTTGATCTCGATTTCGGCTTCGAACGCGCGCTTCGTATCGAGCGTGCAGATAACCTGGTCGGGATTGACGATCTTGATATTGGCGTCGCCTTGAATGTCGGCGGCGGTGACTGGACCTTCGCGGTTGACCTTGAGGTGCAGTTTCACCGGCTCGCGTTTTTCAGAGATGATGAGAACCTTCTTGAGATTCAAAACGATGTCGGTGACGTCTTCAACAACACCGTCAACGCTCTGGAACTCGTGGTTCACGCCCTCGATCTTGATCGAACTGATGGCGCTGCCCTCGATAGAGCTGAGGAGAACCCGGCGGAGGGAATTGCCGACCGTGTGGCCGTAGCCGGCTTCAAATGGCTCGGCGATGAACTTGGCGTAGGTGGAGGTGGAGCCTTCCTCGACCTTCGTGAGCTTGGATGGAATTTCGAACTTTCCGAGGCGCTTTGGCATGGCAGGAATATATTGGATTTTTAAGACTGGGTTGGATGAAGCGACCGGCAAAAAGCTTAGAAGCGTGAGTAGTATTCGACGATGAGCTGCTCGTTGATCGAGGGCTCCATTTCGTCGCGGGTCGGCAGGCGGGTGATGGTGCCCTTGAGGGCCTCATCATTGCGCGTGAGCCAACCCGGAACTACGCGGGCGCGATTTTCTTCAATCGCGCGGGTGGCGAGCTGGCGGGAGGAATTGACCGCCTTCATTTCCACTTCATCGCCCTGCACCACGGTGTAGCTGGCGATGTCGACCTTGCGGCCGTTCACGCGCACGTGACCGTGATTGACGAGCTGGCGGGCTGCCGCGCGGCTCTTGGCGAAACCGAGGAGATAAACGACGCTGTCGAGACGGGTCTCGAGGAGCTGCAGGAAGCGTTCACCGGTGACGCCACGCTCTTTCTTCGCGATCGCGAAGGTGCGGCGGAACTGGCGCTCAAGCAGACCGTAGATGAAACGGAGCTTCTGCTTTTCAGCGAGGCCGACCGCGTACTCAGAAAGTTTGCGGCGGGACTTCGGGCCGTGCTGCCCGGGTGGAAAATTGCGGCGCTCAAGCACCTTGGCCGAACCGATGATATACTGACCGAAACGGCGGCTGATGCGGGTGGATGGTCCTGTGTAGCGAGCCATGGTATTTTAGTTTTTAAATTTGAGATTTCAGGGCGCGAGGCGACTCAGACGCGACGGCGTTTGCGAGGACGGCAGCCGTTATGGGGGACTGGCGTGACGTCGATGATGGAAGAGATCTCAAGACCGATGGCTTGAAGACCGCGGATCGCGGAATCGCGACCGAGACCAGGACCGCTGACACGGATTTGAACTTCCTTCAGACCGTGCGCCATCGCATTGCGGGCGGCGTCTTGAGCGACGACCTGCGCGGCGTAGGCCGTGGATTTGCGGGAGCCGCGGAAGTTGCACTTGCCGGCGCTGGACCAGGAAATGACGTTCCCCTTGGAGTCAGTGATCGAAACGATCGTGTTGTTGAAGGTAGCGGCGATGTTCGCGACGCCAGAAGTAATGTTCTTCGAGCCTTTCGCCTTGCGCACCTTGACGGAAGACAACTCTTCCTTGAGGAGATCTTCAGCGGTCGCGGCCTTGGCCACGCCACCGACGAGTTCAACGGGAGCGGCCGGAGCGGCATCCGCAGCAGGAGCCTTTGGACCCTTTTCCTTGACTGGCTTGGCTTCAGCCGCAGGAGCGGTGTCGGCAGCGGCGGCAACTTTCTTGGGTGCCTTTTCCTTCTTGGGAGCAGATTTCTCTTCGGACATGGAGATAAGATTTTAAGATTAGACTTCCTTCGCCTTGGTGACACCAACGGTCTTGCGCGGGCCCTTGCGGGTACGTGCATTCGTGCTGGTACGCTGACCGCGAACGGGCAGGCTGCGACGGTGGCGGATGCCGCGGTAGCAATTGATGGCCTGCAGACGCTTCAAATTGCCGGCGATATCACGGCGGAGATCACCTTCCACGACCCACTTGTTGTCGGTGATGATGTGGAGGATCTTGTTCAGCTGCTCTTCGGTCAGATCCGAGGCGCGCATGTTGGCATCAAGGCCAGCGCTGGCGATGATGAGATCGGCCCGTGCTGGGCCAATGCCGTAAATGTACCGGAGGGAATATCCGATCTTCTTTTTGGCGGGAAGTTCAACGCCGAGGAGACGTGGCATGGGATGATAGGTTAAGGTGGAAGGTTATGTTTTGGAAAGTGAAGGAAAACTAACTCGAGGCAGGCCGGGCAATCGTGAGGATTTCCGGAGCCGATTCTGTGGTGAGCACAGTATGTTCAAAGTGAGCAGAGGGCGATCCGTCTGAAGTGACGATCGTCCAGCCGTCTGAGAGCGTGCGAACTTGATAGCGACCGAGATTCACCATCGGTTCGATGGCCAGGGTCATTCCGGGTTTGATTGCATCGGTGCGCTTTATCGGGCGATCGAGGAAATTCGGAATTTGCGGCTCTTCATGCATCTCGCGGCCAACCCCGTGACCGACCATTTCCCGGACCAGGCTGAATCCGTGTGATTCAACGAAGGTTTGAATCGCGTGGGAAACATCGCCGATGCGATTGCCCGCAACCGCTTGTTTGATGCCGATGGAAAGTGCTTCCTCGGTGATCTTAAGCAGCCTGGCTTTTTCCGGTGTGACCGCGCCCACGGGTACCGTGATGGCGTTATCACCGATGTATCCGTTGTACTCAACGACGACGTCGAGCGAGATAATGTCCCCGTCACGCAGGATGCGTTTGAGGGAACCGATGCCATGGACCACCTCTTCGTTAACGGAGAGACAGGTGTAGGCCGGGTAGCGGCGGGAGTGCAACTGGTAGCCGTAGCAGGCGCTGCGAGCGCCAAACGAAGCTATGAGTTCGCGGCCGATTTGATCCAAGTCGTAGGTCGTAATACCGGGTCGAACCTGTTCCTTCAGCCGCGCGAGTACAGTCGCGGCGATGGCACAGGATTCCCGCATACGTTTGATGGCTTCCGAATTTTTAATTGGGATCATCAAGCGGCAGCGGGTATGGCTCCAAAAAGGAGTCCTTGTGTGCGGTAGTAGGTGACGACGGGATCTGCGTTTTGCAAATCGGGTCCGAAGCAGCAGGTGATATTTTCACCGCGAGCTTCGAGCCACTCGTCGAACACCAATGCTTGGAGCAACGTAGCCGGGAAACCTTCGAGAAGGAATCCCGCATCGGGTTTGCGCGCCCAGAACCATTTGCGAAGAATCGCAAGGTGGATCCGGTCGATATTCTGCGATGAAGCAGAACGCGAAATCGCCAGCTCGGCCTGTTGGCCGTGCGGCGTGCGTCGCGAAATCTCCTGTTGCACGAGAAATGCAGGAGAGACGTGCTCAATATTCAAAGAACGACCTCGGGAAACCAAATCCGCGAAATGCGGACCGGATTGACCAAGGAGAAGGATTTTCGCTTTCGCGGAGGCGAGAGCGGAAAAGGCGCTGGAGTGTTCAGCCCCTTTCACTGAAGTAAAGTATTAAAGAGCGAAACCGACCCTTAGGAATGGCCGATTTTCGACCGGAGCAGCCAGGCAGTAAGGCCAACCAGTAAAATCACCACCATGACTCCCGTCAACTGCATGACGGTCTTATCGCTGGCTGCTTCACCGAGTGCCACATTGGCAGAGGTGCTGCGACCACGGATGCGTCCTTTCTTCAAGAACCCATCGTAATGGCGCTGAAGGAGGAAGGTCTCGATCTGGCGCATTGTATCAAGAATGACGCCCACCGTGATCAACATACCCGTGCCGCCGAAGAAATAAGCCACGCGGGTCGGGACCTTCAATTCAAACAGCAAGATATCAGGAATGATTGCGATGATCGTCAGGAAAATGGCGCCAGCCAAGGTCAACCGGGTCATGATGAAGTCCAAGAACTTCGCTGTGGGCTCACCGGGACGGACCCCTGGGATATAACCGCCGTATTTCTTCAAATCGTCGGCAATCTGGATCGGCTTGAACATCACGGAGACCCAGAAGTAACTGAAAAACATGATGAGCATGGTCATTCCGATGTAATAAACCGGATGCCCACGCAGCAGGTCGCTCGCGAACTCGCTTAGGAAGTGGACATTAAATGCCGCGCCCGCAGTCGAAAGAAGATACTGAGGGAAAAGCAGAATCGCATTGGCGAAAATGACCGGCATAACGCCCGAGTAGTTGACCTTGAGCGGGAGGAACGAGCTCTGACCGCCGTAAACCTTCTGTCCAACGACGCGTTTCGCATACTGAACCGGAATTTTGCGCTGGCCTTGTGTGACCGCGATAATGCCCATCGTGACGATAATGAACAAGCTGGCCATCATCACACCCTGAGGCAGACCCAACTTCGCTACGCCGACCGGCGCGAAGAACATTTGGTAAGTAGCAATTGCCGCGTTGGGGATATCGGAAAGAATGCCGACCGTGATCAGAAGCGAAACACCATTGCCGATGCCGCGCTGGGTGATCTGTTCACCAAGCCACATCAACAGCATCGTTCCGGCGGTTACGAAGATCGTCGATTGAACCAGAAACCAGAATTTGCTCACCAGCACGATCTGACCGTAGTGATTCACATCGAACCCCTGAAACAACTTGCCCGGATTTTCGAGCGAAAGGATCAGCATCACACCCTGGACCAAACAAATCAGGACGGTCGCATAGCGCGTGTATTGCGTGAGCTTCTGGCGTCCCACATCGCCTTCCTGCTGCAACCGGCTGAGTGCCGGCACCACGGCCGTCATCAACTGGAAGATGATCGAGGCACTGATATAAGGCATGATGCCCAAGGCCGCGACCGAGCCTTTCAACAGCGCACCGCCGGTGAACATGTTGTACAGACCCATCAAGCCACCGCCGCCGTTGGCGGTCTGGTCAGCAAAGAAAGTCTGTAACGGCTCTGGATTGATACCCGGAAGCGGGATGTTTGAAGCCACACGGGCGACAAACAGCAAACCGAGCGTGTAGAGGATTCTCGAGCGGAGCTCGGGAATCTTCATGGAGTTCGTGAAGGCTGAAAACATTTTTGGGAGACGAGTAACTAGGTTACGAATGAAGCGGTCGAGTTATGCGACCGCCCCTGCCCTGTTCAAGTCGTGATCGCCTGACCGCCCGCTTTTTCAAGCTTGGCTTTGGCCGATCCGGTGAATTTCTGGGCCGTAACCTTCAGCGCGCGGCTGATTTCACCGTCGCCGAGAATCTTGAGGGTCTTAATCCCTGGACGGACGAGACCGGCTTTGGCCAGTACTTCGGCGTTCACTTCGGATACTGCTGCGTCAAGTCGGGCGAGGTCGCCCACATTCACGACTGCGTACTCGGTGCGAAATTCGTAATTATTGAAACCGCGATGCGGGAGCTTACGGTAGAGAGGCATCTGGCCGCCTTCGAAACCGGGGCGAATTGAGCTACCCGAACGGGCCGTCTGGCCCTTGCCGCCGCGACCGGAAGTTTTACCGTGACCGCCGCCTTCGCCGCAGCCGACACGCTTCTTGCGATGAACGGCACCGGGAGTGTTTGTGAGATTATGGAGACGCATTTTTCTGATTCCTAATTTTGGCGCCGTTTCCCGCATTCGGGGAAACGACTCGGATTGATTTTTTAAATTTAAGCGCGGAGTGCCTTGAAGTCCTCTTCAAGACGGAGCTTCCGGAGACCATTCAGCGTCGCGTGGACAACCGCAATGTGGTTCTTGGAACCCATCGACTTGGTCAGCACGTTATGGACGCCGGCTGCTTCGAGAACGGCGCGCACGCCACCGCCGGCGATGAGACCGGTACCGATGGAAGCGGGACGGAGAAACACTTTGCCACCGTCATATTCGCCGAGAACTTCGTGTGGAATCGTGCTGCCCTTGAGCTTCACGGAAACCATGCGCTTTTTGGCCGACTCGGTTGATTTCTTGATCGCGTCAGGAACTTCGTTGGCCTTGCCGTAGCCGATGCCAACGTTGCCCTTGCCGTCACCAACGACCGAGAGAGCTGAAAAACTAAAACGACGACCGCCCTTCACGACCTTGGCGCAGCGATTGATGAACACGACTTTCTCAAACATGCCGGGCTCACCCGAATCATTGTTGTTCGAGCGAGGACCGGAAGAGGAACGGGTTGAATTGTAATTCATGGGCGGAGATTAGAACTGAAGACCACCTTCGCGAGCGGCGTCGGCGAAGGTTTTCACACGGCCGTGGAAAAGACGACCGTTGCGATCGAAGACCACGGAGCTGATACCAGCGGCCTTGGCCTTGGCAGCAAATGCGACGCCAAGCGATTTCGCACCGGCGACATTGCCTTTGACATTCGACTTGCGGGTGTCGGCATCGAGGGTCGACAGGAACACAAGCGTCGTACCAGCATCGTCGTTGATCGCCTGTGCATAGATGTGTTTGCCCGAGAATTTCACGCTGAGACGCGGACGAACGGCGGTTCCGGTGACCTTCTTGCGGATGCGCCATTTGCGCTTCTGGAGGAGCTGAGCTTTGTAAACTGTTTTCATGGATGGTGCGATTAGGCGACGGTTTTGCCTTCCTTGCGACGAACGCGTTCTGCGTGTTCGCCAACGATGCGCACGCCCTTGCCCTTGTACGGCTCCGGCGGATAATAAGCGCGAATTTCTGCGGTGACCTGACCGACGAGCTGCTTGTCGGCGCCTTCGATCTTCAACTTGGTCTGATCGGTGACGGTGACTTTGATGCCATCGGGAATGTCGTGGAGAATGGGATGCGAATAGCCGAGCGCGAGATCGAGCTGCTTGCCCTTGAGGTTGGCCTTGAAGCCGACGCCTTGGATTTCGAGCTCTTTCAAATAGCCGACGCTCACACCCTTCACCATGCCAGCGATCACCGAACGAGCGGTGCCGAACATGGCGCGGGAAAAGCGGCTCTCATCGTTGGGCGAGACGACAACCGTGTTGTCTTTCTTCTCGATCTTCACGACGGACGCGAAAGTTTTCTGCACTTTGCCCTTCGGGCCTTCGACGAGCACAGTGGTGCCTTTGATGTCGATTTTGACCTTCTCGGGAATTGGGACGGGTTGTTTGCCGATTCTGCTCATGGTGTGATGCTCCTTACCAAACGGTGCAGACGAGTTCGCCACCGAGTTTATTACGACGGGCGTCCTGGTCCTTCATGAGCCCTTTGGACGTGGAAATGATGGAAATGCCGAGACCGTTCAGCACGCGGGGAATTTCAGTATAACCGGTGTACAAGCGACGGCCGGGAGTCGAGGTACGCTTCAGGCCCGTAATCACGGGAGCGCTATCGACGTACTTCATTTTAACAACCACGGTTTTGTGGCCGTTTTCATCGGCGCCGGTGGAAACGTCGCGCACGAAGCCTTCCGACTTCAGAATGTTCGCGAGGCTCTCTTTGAGATTGGAATGCGGAATAACGCACTCAGCGAGGCCGGCCTTCGACGCATTGCGAACGCGGGTCAGGAAATCACTAATTGGATCGGTCATGGATGGATGTTGGTTTGGATTGCCCGTCGGATCATATCCGACTTCCGGCGGGAAAATGGTTTACCAGGAGGACTTCGTGACGCCCGGGATCTTGCCGGCCAGCGCGAGTTCGCGCAGCGTGATACGGGAGACGCCGAAGCGGCGGTGGAATCCGCGTGGACGACCGCTCAAGGAGCAACGGTTGCGGATGCGGACCTTCGAGGAATTGCGTGGGAGCTTCGCGAGCTTCTTTTGGGCAGCGAAGAACTCCTCGTCCGTGGTGGTCGCGTTGGCGAGGATGGCCTTTAACTCAGCGCGCTTGACAGCGTGCTTTTCGGTCAGGCGGATGCGCTTCTTGTTGCGTTCGATGGCGGATGTTTTCGGCATGGCGCGATAAAGTTAGGCAGCGGTGGTCTTGGCAGGCACGGATTCGATGCGACGGAAAGGCATTCCCATCAGCTTCAAAAACTCGCGGGCTTCGTCGTCGGACACGGCCGAGGTCACGAAGGTAATGTCCAAGCCCATCTGGCGCTTGTTGTTTTCAACGACGATCTCAGGGAAAATCGTGAAATCGGTGATGCCGATCGTGTAGTTGCCCTGACCGTCGAGTTTATTCGGCACGCCGCGGAAATCGCGAATGGTGGGCAGTGCGACTGCGAGCAGGCGCATGAAGAAATTCCACATGTTTTCGCCGCGAAGAGTGACGTGACAGCCGGTGATCTGGTTGGGCTTCAGCTTGAAGTTGGCGATGGCCTTCTTCGAGCGATTCAACACGGGCTTTTGACCGGCAATCAGGCCGATATCGCGCGCGGTATCGGCAATCTGGTTCTTGTCGGCCTCAGCACCAATACCGGTGTTGATTACGATCTTCTCAAGCTTCGGCACCTGGTGCTTGTTCTTGTAACCGCGGGCAGTGACCAAGGCGGGGGCGACCGTCTCGACGTAATATTTCTGAAGAGGAGTGAGTTGTTTGCTCATGAGTGCGACCGGGTTTCCGAGCCGGATGCGAAGGTTGAGTTTTTTGTATTAAATTGAATCAGGGTTCGGCGGGCGAACCCGGCGATTTCGCTTTTATGCTGTGGCGACAGGCTTCTTCGCGCGCTTCGATTTCTCGAAACGGGACAGCAACATCAGGTTCGAGACGTGGATGGTGCCTTCGCGCTCGGCGATCTTGCCTTGCGGATTTTCCTGCGACTTCTTGAGGTGGCGCTTGATCATCGCCACGCCTTCGACGACGGCGCGGTTTTTGGCTGCGCGGACTTCAAGGACTTTGCCCTGCTTGCCTTTGTGGGCACCGGCGATGACAACGACGGCGTCGTTGCGTTTGATGTGAAATTTCTGGGCCATGTTAGAGAACCTCCGGCGCGAGCGAAATAATCTTCATGTAATTCTTGGCGCGGAGCTCGCGAGCGACCGGGCCGAAAATACGGGTACCTTTTGGATTACCGTCTTCGCCGATGATAACAACCGCGTTGGAATCAAAGCGGAGATAGCTGCCATCGGAACGGCGCAGCGCTGCCTTCGTGCGAACGACGACGGCCTTGACGACCTCACCCTTCTTTACGGTGGCGTCGGTGCTGCTCTCCTTGATGTTGATGGTAATAATATCACCAACGTGGGCATACTTGGAAAGATGTCCGATCTTGCCGATCATGGACGCGCGGCGCGCGCCGGTGTTGTCGGCAATATCGAGGATGGAACGCATCTGAATCATAGTGGTGGCTCCTGGTGCGAAGGTTAGGCTTTGGCCTCGTTCGACTTGGTGGTCTTGGTCGGAACCGCTTCCGCCACGTCTTTCTCACTGATCGCATTGATGTCCAGACCAACGGATGCCTCAACGACGCGGATCACGCGCCAGCGCTTGAGGCGGCTGATTGGACGAGTTTCCATAACCTCAATCTTGTCGCCCACCTTGGACTCGTTCTTCTCGTCGTGGACGTGGAGGACGGTCTTGCGGTTGATGACCTTGTGGTAAAGCGGGTGCGGCGTCTTGTAGGGAACGGTGACCTTGACGGACTTGTCGCCCATTTTGGAGCTGACGAAACCGATCAGCGTTTTGCGACGGTTATGGCGTACGTGAGTGGACATGGTAGTAATCAGTTAGCGCCGGGCAATCAAGCGGCAGCCTTGGGAGTGTTCTTCTGCTTCAGGATGGTTTCCAAACGCGCGATGTCCTTGCGATATTCGCGAAGCAGATGCGGTTTTTCGACCTGACCGGTATGCTTGCGCAAGCGGAGCTGGAGGAGTGCGTCGCGGGTTTCGCGAATCTTGGTGGTGATCTCAGTTGGCGCGAGATCGCGGATTTCTTTGGAAGTCATGACAGTCTTTCTCCTGATAATTAAGCGGCAGCGCCTTCGCGGACGATGAAACGGCAGCGGAATGGCAGTTTGGCATCGGCCAGACGGAAAGCTTCCTTGGCGATGGTAGCGGAAACGCCGGCGAGCTCGAAGAGCACTGCGCCTGGCTTGATCACGGCGACGTAGAATTCGACGGGACCCTTACCTTGACCCATGCGCACTTCAGCCGGCTTCTTCGTGACTGGCTTGTGTGGGAACACGCGGATCCAGAGCTTGCCCTTGCGCTTCAAGTGGCGGGCAATCGTGACGCGGGCCGCTTCGATTTGCTGGCCGGTCATTGGACCACGGGACAATGATTGCAGGCCAAACTCGCCAAAAGCGAGTGTGTTGCCGCGCTTGGCATTGCCAGCGCGGGAGCCTTTCATTGTTTTACGATACTTAGTACGTGCAGGTGCGAGAGCCATGGGAAGAGATGAGTCGAAGGTCTAAGGGCGAGAGTCGAAGGAAAGTTATTTCGTCATTCGACCGTCGGCTTTCGACGGATTGAGTTAGTTGGATTCGTCTTTTTTGCAGATCCAGCATTTCACACCGATCTTGCCCCAGACGGTCTGGGCTTCGGCAAAGCCGTAATCGATGTTTTCGCGGAGCGTATGGAGCGGAATGCGACCCTGGCGCTGCCATTCACGGCGGGCGATGTCGGCACCGCCAAGACGGCCGGAGCACTGGATCTTGATGCCATCGATACCGAGGGACATCGCGATCTGGATGGATTTCTTGATGGCGCGGCGGAAAGCGATGCGGCGCTCGAGCTGGAGAGCGACATTTTCGGCGACAAGCTGTGCTTCGATCTCAGGCTTCTTAACTTCCTGAATGTCGAGCAGCACTTCCTTGCCGGTCAGCTTTGCGAGCTGGGCCTTCATGTTTTCCACTTCCTGACCTTTCTTGCCGATGACAATACCAGGACGGGCGGTGAAAATCTTGACGCGGACGCGATTGCCGGCGCGCTCGATGAAGATGCGCGGCACGGAGGCCTGCTTCAACTTCTCCATTAGCGTCGAACGGATGATCTGGTCCTCATGGAGGAACTTCGCGAAATCCTTCTTGCGAGCGAACCAGCGTGACTGCCAGTTGCGGCGGACGGCTAGGCGGAAGCCTGTTGGGTTTGTCTTTTGTCCCATGGTAAGAGTTAGTTGGATTTGCCGTCGGAGAGAATGATGCGCAGGTGAGACATGCGGTGAACGCGTGGCTTGGCAGAACCTTTGGCGCCAGCCTTGAAACGCTTCAGCACCGGACCGTTCTCGATGAGAGCGCGGTGAACGACCAGCTGGTCGGCGGAGATGCTGTTGTTGTTCTCGGCGTTGGCCACGGCGCTCTTGAGCGTCTTGGCGAGAAGGCGGGCGGACTTGCGCGGGATGAGGGCGATGTAGTCGAGCGCCTCGGTGACGCTGCGGCCTTGGATGAGGCGCGCGACTTCGCGAACCTTTTTGGGCGACATGTGCGCGTTGCGGGTGAGAGCTTGAATTTCCATTGTGGTATTCCAGTTGGGCCGTGGCCTCAAATTTCCTTACGGGTCATGCCACCGTGCGACTTGAAGACGCGGGTCGGGGCGAACTCGCCAAGCTTATGGCCAACCATGTTCTCGGTAACGTAGACCGCGATGTGCGCCTTGCCGTTGTGAACGCTGATGGTGTGACCGACGAAGTCGGGCGTAATGGTCGAGCGGCGGCTCCAAGTCTGGATTGGTTTGCGCGAGCCGGACGTCTTGGCCGCCTTCTGGATTTTTTCCAGAAGGTGGTAATCGACGAAGTAACCTTTTTTGATCGAACGTGCCATGGTGAATTAGTCTCCGGATAGCTCGGGGTTATTTCTTGCCGCGCGGCGGACGGCCGTTGGCACGAACAAGGATGAAGGAGCTCGAAAGCTTCGTACGGCGGCGCGTCGGGAAGCCCTTCGCGAGCTGACCCCAAGGCGAAACCAGGTGTTGGCGACCGCCACCACCCTTCGACTTACCCTGACCACCACCGTTCGGGTGATCGACCGGGTTCATCGCCACACCGCGAACGCGGGGACGTTTGCCGAGCCAGCGATTGCGACCGGCCTTGCCAAGCTTGCGCTTGGAGTGATCAGCGTTGGAAATTTCTCCGATCGTTGCGCGGCACTTGGCGTTGACGAGACGGGTTTCACCGGAGGAAAGGCGAAGTTGCGCGAAACCATTTTCGACGGTCACGAGCTCAGCCGAGGTACCGGCGGCGCGGGCAATCTGGGCTCCACGGCCTGGCAGCAACTCGACCGAGTTGATCTTCGTGGCTGGCGGAATAGCGGACAACAAAAAGGAGTTGCCTGGGCGGAAATCATTCGTGTCCGTCTTCAACGCGGAGTAGATGGTGTCACCCACCGCGAGTCCCTGGGGAGCGAGGATGTAGGTCTTAGTACCATCGGTGTACGCGAGAAGCGCGAGCAACGCGCTGCGGTTCGGATCGTATTCGATCGCCTGAACCTTCGCAGTGACGTCAAGTTTCGAGCGCTTGAAGTCGATGATACGATAAAGTTTCTTGTGACCACCGCCGCGACGGCGCGACGTGATGCGGCCATAAGCGTTGCGACCACCGGTCTTGCTCTTCGACTCGACAAGCGAGCGCTCCGGGCGTTTGGTGGAAATGTCATCCGGGCGGTTCAGCGTGGTGAACCGGAGGGACGCGGTGAGAGGACGGAAAGATTTGAGTGCCATGTTAGGTTATCTCCAGTGGCTCAGGTGAGCTCGATCTTGTCACCCTGCTTGAGGGTAACGATGGCGCGTTTGCTATCGGACGCGAAGATGGGCTGGCCGCGCCTGGATTTCTTCGGCTTGCCCTTCCGGTTCATGATATTCACGCGGGTGACGGTGACCTTGAAGGTCTGCTCAACAGCGGCGCGCACGGTGTGCTTCGTAGCCGAGGTGAACACTTCAAAGGTGTACTGTCCGTAATTGGACGAGAGCTGATTGGATTTCTCCGTCAGACGGATGTGTTTTAGAACTTTATCGGCGTTGATCATGACTGGGCTCCGGTAGCGCGAACGATAATCTTCTCGAGGGCCTTGGTGGAGACGACGATCCAGCTGTATTTGACGAGATCGAGCGTGTTCAGCTTCGAGGCTTCCTGCAGGGTGACGCGGGCCAAATTGCGCGCAGCGCGAGTGGCGTCGGTCGAAAAGAGATCATCGACGATGAGCACTTTGCCTTTGGGGGCGATGCGACCGATGATCTGATTGAAAACCTTGGACTTGGCTTGGGCAGGCGCGAATGCCTCGATGACACTGACGTCACCGGCGGTCGCGCGATCAAACAACGCCCGGCTGAAAGCGAGGGCCTTCACCTTGGTGTTGATCTTCTTCGTGTAGTCACGTGGCTTGGGGCCGAAGACGACACCGCCGCCGCCCCACAGGGGAGAACGGATGGAACCGGCGCGAGCACGACCGGTGCCCTTCTGGGCCCATGGCTTTTTACCACCACCGCGTACTTCGCCGCGGGTTTTGGTGGAGTGCGTGCCAAGACGGGCGTTCGCATTGTGCGCAACGACCACTTCCTTGACGGCCTGGAGACCTTTGGTGCCTTCGAACGTCGGAAGATTAAATTCCTTCTCGGAACTGTTCGTGGCGTCAGATGTGAAAATTTTGAGCTTCATGTGATGGCGTTCTCCGGTGCTTAAGCTTTCTTCGCTTTCTTGCCGGAACGAATGACGATGTCGTCACCGTTCGCGCCCGGGATGGCGCCCTTCACAAGAATCAGATTCTTGTCGGCGATAATTTTGACGATGCGCAGGTTCTGCACCGTGCGGAAATCAGTGCCCATATGACCGGGCATACGTTGATTTTTCCAAACGCGACCAGGAGTCTGGCGCATACCGACCGAACCAATGCGGCGGTGGAACATGGAACCGTGAGCAGCAGGACCGCCGGCGACACGGAAGCGTTTTACCACGCCTTGGAAACCTTTACCCTTGGTCGCGCCGATCACGTCGACGATCTGACCTTCGGTAAAGATTGCGACGGTGATAATGTCACCGAGCTTGGCTGAGGAGGCCTCCGTCAAGCGAACTTCGCTCAAGACGCGAGGAGTGACTTCGACGCCAGCTTTCTTGGCGTGATTGGCTTCACCTTTGGAAGCGCGCACAGCCTTCTTGGAGCCGAAGCCGAGTTGGACAGCATTGTAGCCGTCGTTCTCAACCGTTTTAATTTGGACCACCGGGCATGGGCCGGCTTCCACTACGGTAACCGGGACCAAGACGTTTTGAGCGTCGTAGACCTGGGTCATACCGATTTTTTTTCCTAATAATGTAGCGATCATGGGCTAAGTGGTAGGTGGAATGTTTAGTTCCGTTTATTTAGACCTACTTTAGCAAGGGCCGGGTTCGCCGGCTGGCTGCTAAGATGGTTGTGAGTGAAAGTTTATACGTTGATGGTAATATCTACGCCGGAAGGAAGGTTGAGCTTCTTGAGTTCGTCGACGGTCTGAGCGGTGGGCTCGAGGATATCGATGAGGCGCTTGTGCGTGCGGGATTCAAACTGCTCCATGGACTTCTTGTCGACGTGTGGTGAACGATTCACCGACAGTTTCACGATATGCGTAGGGAGCGGAATTGGACCCGAAACGCGAGCACCGGAGCGCTTGGCGGTTTCGACGATTTCCACGGCGGACTGGTCGATGACACGGTAGTCGTAGCCTTGGAGTTTGATGCGAATGCGTTGGCCTTTCATTGCAGTATAAAGAACGAGGGTTGAAAATCAGGTACGAGCTGGGCCCTTCGCATTGGTCTCGACAATCTTGGCGAGCTGCGAATTCGGGACCTGCGCAAAGTGAGAGGGAGTGATGGACGCGCTGGCGCGCCCCTTCGAAAGGGAGCGAATGTCCGTGACGTAACCGAAAAGCAGTTCCAACGGAACGTGCGCAGTGATGATGCATGCGCCCGTCTTGTTTTCCATACCTTGGATCTGGCCGCGACGACGATTGATGTCGCCCATGAGATCGCCCTGGTACTCTTCCGGCGTGGTGACTTCGACACCCATGATGGGCTCAAGCATGATTGGCCCGGCTTTCTTCATCGCATCCTTGAATGCAAAGATGCCAGCCATTTTGAACGCCATTTCGGATGAGTCGACTTCGTGGAAGGAGCCGTCGACAATGCGAACGATAACATCCACGACTGGGAAACCGGCAACAACGCCGTTATTGGCACCTTCGAGGAGACCGTCGGTCGACGGCTTGATAAATTCTTTCGGGATCGAGCCACCGACGGTTTCGTTGATGATCTCAACGCCTTTGCCCTTCTCGTTCGGCTCCATCTTGATCACAACGTGACCGTACTGGCCCTTACCACCCGACTGACGGATGAACTTACCTTCCCCGTCAGCAGACGAGGTGATGGTTTCACGATAAGCGATCTGCGGTTTGCCTGAGGTGGCCTCGACCTTGAACTCGCGCTTCATGCGGTCGATGATGATCTCGAGGTGCAATTCGCCCATGCCGGCGAGAATGGTTTGACCCGTGTCCTGGTCGGTCTTGACGCGCAGAGTGGGATCCTCGGCGACGAGTCGCTGCAATGCGACACCGAGCTTTTCCTGGTCAGCCTTCGAGTTTGGCTCGATCGACATCGAGATAACCGGCTCCGGAAAGGATGGCGGCTCGAGACGGATGTCGAAATCTTCATCGCACAACGTATCGCCCGTGATGACGTCCTTGATGCCGACGACTGCACAGATATCACCGGCGTAAGCGACTTCGATTTCCTCGCGCTCGATGGCGCGCATCAGAACGAGACGCGAAACACGCTCGGTGCGGCGGGTGCGGGGATTATAAAGAGACATACCGCGTGGCAGCTGGCCGGTATAAACGCGGAAGAACACGAGACGACCAACGAACGGATCGTTCCAAAGCTTAAAGGCCAGACCGGCCAACTTAGCCTTGTCGCTGACAACAGCCTCGACCGTCTTACCGTCGCTATCCTGACCCTGCATCGGCGGTACGTCGATTGGGTTTGGAAGATAGTTAACGACGCAATCCAGCAAACGTTGGACACCCTTCTTCTTGAAGGCAGAGCCTGGAATGACTCCGGTGAACTGCAGCGAAATGGTCGCTTTGCGAACTCCGAGCATCAGCTCGGCGACGCTGATTTCCTCGCCGTTCAGATACTTCTCGGCGATGACATCGTCGAAGTCACAGACGGCCTCGATGAGCTTGTCACGGTATTCCTTTGTCTGCGCCACCATGTCGTCGGGTACGGGAACCGTCTTCGGGTTCATGCCCAGCAGATCGTTCGGATCTTCCTGAAACAGGTAGGCGACGTTCTGGACGAGGTCGACGAGGCCGGAGAAGTTCTCCTCCTTGCCGATGGGCAGGAAAATCGGATGAGCGTTCGCCTTGAGCTTCTCGCGCATTTCAGAAACAGCGCGGAAGAAATCGGCACCGGTGCGATCCATCTTATTGATGAAGGCAACACGTGGCACGCGATATTTATTGGCCTGACGCCAGACCGTTTCAGACTGGGGCTGGACACCCGCAACGGCACAAAATACAGCTACGGCACCATCGAGCACACGGAGGGAACGTTCCACTTCAGCGGTGAAGTCAACGTGTCCGGGAGTATCGATGATATTGATGCGCTGCTTGATCCCCTTCCATGGACCCCATGAGGCGTTCCATGCACAGGAAATGGCGGCGGCGGTGATTGTGATCCCGCGCTCGCGCTCCTGCTCCATCCAATCGGTCACCGTGGTGCCTTCATGCACTTCGCCCATCTTATGGACGGCGCCGGAGTAAAAAAGAATGCGCTCGGTCGTGGTGGTCTTGCCCGCATCGATGTGCGCGGCGATACCAATGTTACGCGTCCATTCCAAGGGAAACGGACGGTCTTTCGAATTAACCGGCGAGACCTTGGCCTTGTCGGTAACGACAGTAATATTGATGGGAGAAGAAACGGACATGCTCGGGATTCCTTACCAACGGAGATGGGCGAATGCACGATTGGCCTGGGCCATCTTGTGCATCTCTTCCTTCTTCTTAACGACAGAGCCGGTATTATTGTACGCGTCGATGATCTCGGCGGCGACAGCTTCACGCATCGGCGTGCCTTTGCGGCCTGCGGCAGCGAGCACCATCCAGCGGAGGGCCAGACTTTCCTGGCGTTCGAACGAAATTTCAACGGGAACCTGATAGGTAGCGCCACCGACGCGGCGGCTCTTCACTTCAAGTTTTGGACGGGCATTTTCCATCGCGCCCATGAGCAGGTCAACCGGGTCGCCCTTTTGGAGCTTCTCGCTGACGCGCTCAAAAGCGCCGTAAACGATGCGTTCAGCGAGCGTGCGCTTGCCGCTCTTCATGATAACATTGATGAGATGCGTCACCAGCGGGCTGTTATAACGAACATCCGGAATGGTGATGCGGCGAGTAGCTCTACGACGACGTGACATGGCGCTTAAAAAGAACGAGGGTTATTTAGCAGCTTTCGGACGCTTGACCCCGTATTTGGAACGGGAACGGCGGCGTTTTTCGACGCCGGTGGCGTCAAGAGTACCGCGAACAATATGGTAACGAACACCAGGCAAATCCTTCACACGACCACCGCGAACGAGCACGATTGAGTGCTCCTGAAGGTTATGACCTTCGTCCGGAATGTATGAGATCACTTCCGTACCATTCGTGAGACGCACCTTGGCCACCTTTCGGATAGCCGAATTGGGCTTCTTTGGCGTGCGGGTCATGACCTGCACACAGACGCCACGGCGGAAAGGATTACCCTGCAATGCCGGAGCCTTGGACTTCGCCTTGATTTGGCGGCGGCCCTTTCTCACGAGTTGGTTGATGGTTGGCATGTCTTTGGATGGAAGGTGTTGAAAAGTCGAAAAGAGCGCGGAACCTACCGGAGACAAGAGCTCCGGCAAGAACTATTTCGCGCTTTGATTAAAAACACGATTTTCGGGCGGAAAAACCACCCAGAAACCGCGGCGTCATGGTGCCTCAACAGTTTGGCTGCTGCGGCTGTGAGTGACGAATGGGACGGTTAGAAAAACATATCGCCCGGGCCTACATCAAGAGCTAAATCGATTTTTTTTGAAAAAACTTGTTCACAAAAGGTCTCCCCCACCTTCCCTCTGCGGAAGTGAGTTAACTGAGCGTTGCGGCACACCTTCCAAACCGAAATTCTACCGTCTTCCCAAGTGACCGCAGGGGACGACTGCAGTCGACGACGCGAAGTATTTCTCCCTCAACCTGCTTTTAACCGTCCATCGCTGAAACTCCCGACTTCGAACGCGATTGAATTTCCGGCGATAACCCCATTAAGTTGAGCATGCTTAGACGTATTCTCCGTCCGGTACCGGTTATTGTGTTGGTCTTGTCAGTCGGTTGGAGCGGGGTTTTGGCAGTTGAGCCCACCAATCTCACGCTTCGCAAGCAGGAGATGGCAACCTATGTAAGTTCGGGAGAGTATGCCCGTGAAGTCGCCGACGTAGCCTTGGCCGCAAATAAATTCCTGGCAAAGCGGATCCCTCAGGGCGCCAAGCCCGGAAAGAAACTGGCAATCGTTTTCGACATCGACGAAACGCTGCTCACGAATCTGAACCATATCATGGCGAATGATTATGGGTACGTGCCAAAAATTTGGGGCAAATGGGTCATTGACGGACAGGCCCTGGCCATCGTCCCCATTCAAACGGTGTACGACGCCGCCGTGCGGGCCAAAATTGACATTTTCATCATCACCGGGAGAACTGAGAGCGAAAGCTTCAGCACGGAGAGAAATCTCCGACAAGTGGGCTACGAGACTTGGACCAGGATCATTTACCGGCCAGACACTGCCGAACAGCCCCTTTCCAATGCCGGACTCAAAACCGATGCCCGCCGGAAACTCACTCAGGAAGGCTACACGATTATCGCGAATATAGGCGACCAGAACAGCGACCTCGCCAATGGATACGCAGAGCGGACATTCAAGGTGCCGAATCCGTTTTATCTTGTGAAGTAAACGGCCAAAAAAATTCGCGAAGATCTCCGCGAAATACCCGGCACGCGCGATGGCGTGATCGCCATCGCGAACAAGAAACCCAAATCGTGCTAGATCGTCTGGAAATTCCCCTGACTCAGAGGGAAAATCGGATGCCCCAGACGTTCCGAGCTGACGCGTTCGAGTTCGAGCGCCACCGTATAATTATGTGCCACGAACCGGAGAAATTCCCGGCGCGGAATACATAGGCAGCGAGTGCCATGTCCGGCGGTTACCTGCGCGGTTGCGTTGCTGTTCTGCAGCAAACCGATTTCTCCAAAAAAATCACCGCCGCGGATATGACCGCGAAGTTTGCCGCGATTGGATATTTTTGCGGCGCCCTCGAACATGATGAAAAAACTATCGCTATAAAATCCGTTCTGCAGAATGACGTCGTTCTCCTTGTAATTAACAATGCGCGACAGCTCCGCACAGCGCTGGATCGCCTGGACGTGCCAGTTTTCGCAAAGCTTAATACGAGCGAGAAACGGCAGTTTTTGCGCCAGATTGGTAACGGTCGACGGGGAGATTTGCGACACCACGAGCTCGTCGGCTACCGATCGCTCCATCCGGAGCAGTAAAACGGGCGTCAGGCTGCGATAGACAAAATCGGGAAATTCACGGTCTGCGACCGAATGCAGACCAACCAACTCATCCTCGCAAAGTACCTGAATCAATATTCGGCGTCCGGTGGGTAGCTTCCGGTAAACACCCACTTTGCCTGAAAGAATCAGCGAGACGTGTGAGACTGGAGCGCCGATATCATGCAGCACTTTCCACGGACCGAACATATGCGGACGCAATGCCTTCGCGATCGCCCGATGGCCGGGCGGCGGCAGAATGCGGAACAAAGGCGAACGCAATACGGCGCGCAACCGGGCACTTTCATCAACGGGTATCCCGCCACGACCAAAAATTCGCCGGTACCAAAGCCGCAGCGCATTTCGATGGACCAGCGCACGGTCTGTCGCGAAAAGATAGAATTCCGAAATCACATAAATCACCGCGAGCACGGACAGTGATATTATCATCGCAAAGGCCAGATGCGGACCTTGCGTTTTCCAAAATGCGAGTGTCCACGGCGGAACATCGGTCAACACCCCAAAGAAATAACCGAGTGCGAGAGTCCAAACCGCACCGTAAATAATTTCCACCCAAGTCGTGGGATTGCGCAAGCCCGAGATAAGCAACTTCCAACGGGAGCGCGGTGTGCGATTCGGCGGAAAAACAAAATTATATTCAGCATCGCTTAAACGGTGAGATGCCTGCACCCGGATCATCTGGCTTACCCGACCGCGAAAAATCGGCCGCAAAAGCGCCAGCAATCCCGCCAAGGGGAAAATACTCCATTCGGGGTGATGCCACGTCAAAAATCCGGTTGTGGCGCCAAGTACGGCGAGCGGCGCCATCGCAACAAGTAGCTGATCCGATGGAGACAACATTCGGGAGTCGCTCACGCCAATAAACCATCGTCTGAACGAATACACTTCGCCTCCTCCTCCACGTAAGAGCGAGGCCGAAAAAGCAATCCCAGCCGTCGTGGCCAGTATTAAAATTCCGATACTGATACCGTAATCCAACACTGTTGCTGGCAACGCAGGTCTGAGGGCAACCGTGCATCCCAAGCCCGCAATAAAAAGTAACCAGAGCACAATCCGCACCCGGGACGGCTTCACCCCCACTGACCAGTTGACCGCGGGAACCGCCACCACCGTCTGCCCGGCCTCCACGAGGATCCGCGCGTGCACCGCCTTGAGGATCAGTTCGTAAAACTCATTCAGCGCCGGACAAATCCGATCATTGATCACCGTCTCCAACACCTGCGGAACTGTGCGTGACTCGCTGAAACGGGACAGCACCAGCCACTGTTTGGGCGTAATCGCGAGGTACTTGCGCTCAGGGACGTTTTTGACGATCAACACGCCGCCAAATGGCTTGGTCCGATCCAATTGGGACGCGAGCTGCCAGCTCTTTGCCGTTAGGGTTAGATTGATTTCCATGACGTCCGCTTAAATCAGAGCTTTGCCTTGAACTCGGTTCGAGCGGACTCGATCAGAGCCATCAAATCGGCCATCCGGAAAGGCTTGGCGAGAAAAGCAAGGTCCCGGAGATCCGATGGCCACCAAGATACGTCGGCCAAGTGGCCGCTCATCACCACGATTTTCGCCAGTTTCAGACGGGCTTTGAGTTTTCTGGCCAACGTCAAACCATCCATGCCAGGCATCAAAACGTCAGTAAGCACCAAAAGTGGTTCCGTCCGACGTGCATCAATTGCCGTGAAAGCGTCAGGGCCGTTCCCTGCCGTCACCACTTCAAGCCCGCCGGTGCCCAACGCCGTGGCAATCAATTCATGCATGGGTTTATCGTCATCAACGACGAGCACCCAATCACTTTCAGGTGGGACACTGGGGTTCGATTTAAAGGATCCGCTCATAGGTGTTTAAGCCGACTGAATAGAGTAAACGCCGGATTACCCGGCTTTAATCCAAATGCAGTTATCGACCGGTTTTTCCAATTTCTTGAAGTTAATTTTATCACTTGGCAGGAGAGGCGACCGCCGCAGGTTTTTCGGTCACCGCAGGAGCCTTAAATGGCCAGGTGTGCAGTCGCCAGGCGACAAGGGCACCGATGGCGAGAAGAACGACCAGCGTGATCCAGATACGACGCTGCTTTGCGGCGTCTTTGTCCTCGTACGGGTCTTCCAGCGAACGGCTCGAACCGGGTGGCAGTACGGCAACCTCAGTAAGAGCGGCTCCAAATGGAATATTGATTTTCACCCGTCCATTAATGGCCCAGCCATTGGCATCAAGAATCGGCCCGAGGGTGCGCTGCCGGAGCTTTAACCACGCAATGATCACCGAAGGCGTTGAAATTACCAACATGATGCCGATTAGCACCAGCGGATATTGCCACCATTCCAGTTTCGCCAGCCCCGTACCCACCGCGGCCAGCGCTCCGCCGATTGCCCCTACACCAACGCTGATTGCGGCAACCGCACCGATATCGACTTTCTTCGGCGGTTCCACGGGTTTGCCTTGCGCCGCCGCTGCTTGTTCCGCCGCCGCCTTGTCGGCGTTAGCCACCATTTTCGCCGCCGAAGCAAGCCGGTCGTTCGCCGCCGCATCTGCCGCGGCCGCACGTTTTGCGATCATCTCGTCGATCAGCCGCACGAATTTTTTGTACGGCGACCAAAACGCCTGCCGCAGGCTGATGGGACTGTCCACGAGACTCGTGATCACCGCATCCCAATCCCGGCCGTGACGGTCATAGAAAACACCGTGCCGGCCAACAAAAAGATAATCGCTGTCCCCTTGCGTGAAACAGGCGGCGATCGTGCGGGCGGCCTCCCCTGCGCGCGTCACCGCACAATACGCAATGTAAGTTTTGCTCATCGCCGCGAGCGGGTTCGGCGCTTCGACGCGAAAACAGAGTTCCGTGCTGCGGCTGTCGAGAAACAAGGTTCCAGCCTGAAACGTCGCCCATTTGTCCGGCGAATAAAAATCGGAGAAGTTAACGAAATTGTTCAGCAGGCTTCGCATGTCCCGCGCATAATGAGCGAGACGGTCGACATCGCTGATCGCCTTGAACTCCGGTTCGAGCGCCTTGTCCTCCGCCACAAGCTGCGCGATCGCCGCGCGACCTTTGCCCGCGAGAATTTCCTTCACGCGTGCAAGCCCGAGCTTTTCCACCGCGGACCCGGTTTTGCCCGTCAGCCAGGCCTCGTAGGCCGCAAATTTCGCGGTAAGCCCCGCCCACTCCGCCTCGGTCAGTGACGTTTTATCTGCACCGAGCACGGGCGCGACCGCCGATTTCTGCAAGGCAGTGAGTGCCTTCGCCCACGCGGGGTTCACGCCATCCAAAAGAGGCAACGCCCGGCCCGCTTCGATTCTTGCAAGCGGGAAACCGGCCACTTCATCCGCCGTGATCGCCAAATCCTTCGCCGCAATCGCGAGGTATTCACTTTCAGCACGGTTCAACGCCACCGTCGCCCGCGCATCAAATGCCGCCAGCCGGCAGCGGCCAAAATAGTCCTCCACCTTGGCTCGTACCGCACGCAAGGCCGCACAAGCCGCCTCCGTCGCATCTCCGAGCACCGCGATGTCCTTGGAAGAACTTTGCTGCACCCAGCTGACGTAGGCATTCAGGTCGGAAAAAAATGCATCCACTTTTTCGGCGGTGACACCAATTGAACCCGTCCGATCCGCGACGCCACCCGAGCACGCAATAATATCCTTAATGAGAGTCTGAGTGGCTACGTCCTCGGTCGCCTCGGGAGGAATCACCCCGTCGCCATTAAGCGGACTCGCTGAAAAAATCTTCGCCGTATCGGAGGTATCGGCTGCGGAAATGGATTCCGACCCTTTCTTGCCGACATTTGAAAGGATCTGCCTCGCGGACGACACGAGCACTTTCCCTTCCGGGGTCGAATCGTCGATTGCAGAAAGCGCCAGTGACGGACTGCCTTTCAACAGCTCGCCTGCATCCTTGAGCCGCGTCGCCGCCCATTTAACCGCCGCAAGCAATTCCGGCACCCGAATACGTCCGTCGCTATCCGTATCGATCAACGCGAGCGTTTTTTCGTCAAGCTCAAGGCCTTTAACGGGACAGCTGAGTGCCACCCATAGTTTTTTGTCGAGCTGATCCAGGTTCAGCAGATCTGCACCCGTTTCAAGTGACACTTGATCAAGACCACCAGTGCGAAAAAATTTCCAAGGATGCATAGGTAAGGGATCGCTTAAGCGGTTCGCATCCTTGAGGGATACCGCGGGATGGCAAATGCGAACATGGCATCGCGTTGGTTTTTTCGTGGTTTCAGAATGATCCCGTCGTCCCAAGCGAGCTGCCCCGGCAAAGGCTCGCCAAATTGCCCGACAGGTTTCTACTATTGCACAACGAATGCGCTCCGTCCCCTCACCCGCCGACCTTTCCAGCTTAGCTGCCCAGCTCACAGGCGAATTGCATTTCGATCACACCATGCGGGCGCTTTACGCCACTGACGCATCGGAGTATCAGGAAATGCCCGTCGCGGTCGCATTCCCTCGCACGGAAGCAGACGTTCAAACGTTGGTAGGTTTTGCGAACCGGCACCGCATCGGCCTGGTTCCCCGCACCGCAGGTACGTCGCTCGCCGGCCAGGTCGTCGGCTCCGGCATCATCGTGGACGTGGGTCGCTTTATGAACCGGGTCGTGGCGACGGACCAGGCGAACCGACGTGTCCGGGTTCAACCGGGAGTAGTGCGCAATGAACTGAACCTCGGGCTTAAAGGGCACGGACTGCATTTCACCCCGGAAACCTCGACGGCCAACCGCGCAATGATCGGCGGCATGATCGGCAACAACTCCTGCGGAGCGAATTCCATCGTGTACGGCACCACCCGCGAACACCTCGTTTCAGCGCGTGGATTTTTAAGCGACGGTTCATCTGCAACGTTCGGCCCACTGACTTCCGCCGGGTTTGCCGAAAAATGTTACGGTCCTGACACGCTCGAGACGAAAATTTACCGCACGGTTCGTGAGCTGCTCGGCGACGCAAACAACCGGCAACTCATTCGCGATAATTACCCGAAGCCCACCGTCACACGTCGCAACACGGGCTATGCACTCGACCGCTTGATGGAGTGCAATGTTTTCGATCCGTCCTCCGATAAACCGTTCAATCTCTGCCAGCTCATCGCTGGTTCGGAAGGCACACTGTTTTTCGGCGTGGAATTCGAATTGAATTGCGAGCCGCTGCCTCCGCCAGGCGCGCTGATGTGTGCGCATTTCAAATCCATTCAAGACTCCCTGCACGCCACGCTCATTGTGATGCGTCACCGGCCATTTGGCTGCGAACTCATCGACCGCCACATCCTCGAGTGTACCAAGGCCAATCTCGAACAGGCGAAAAACCGTTTCTTCGTCCAAGGCGATCCCGGCGCCGTGCTGGTCATTGAAATCCGCCACGAAAACCCGGAGACCATCAAGGCGGAGATGCTCGCCATCGAAGCCGAACTCAAAGCCGCCGGCCTCGGTTACGCGTTCCCCATCTTGTGGGGCGAGGACACCAATAAAGTCTGGGACCTTCGCCGCGCCGGCCAGGGCCTCATGATGAATGTTCCCGGCGACGCCAAGCCGCGCGAGGTGGTCGAAGACACTGCGGTCGCCGTCGAGGATCTGCCCGCCTACATTGCTGAATTCGACCGGCTCATGCGCGAAAAATATGGCATTAGCAGCGTCTACTATGCACATGCAGGCGCCGGTGAACTCCACACCCGACCACTTTTCGATCTAAAAACCCGCGAGGGCATGCAATTTTTCCGGGGCATCGCCACCGATGTGGCGGCTCTGGTCAAAAAGTACCGCGGTTCCCTCTCCGGCGAACACGGCGACGGACGGCTGCGCGGGGAACTTATTCCGTTCATGATCGGCCCGGAGTGCTACGCCATGATGCGACGGATAAAAGAGACCTTCGATCCGCGCGGACTTTTTAATCCCGGGAAAATCATCGACACGCCGCCGATGGATACGTCGCTGCGACACGGCCCCGATCATCCTTCGCCGGACTACAAAACCGTTTTCAACTTCCGCGCCGCACAGGGCGTGCTTCGCGCCGCAGAAAAATGCAACGGCGTGGGCGAATGTCGCAAAACCCATCTGATGGGCGGCACCATGTGCCCGAGCTACATGGCGACGCGCAATGAAAAGGACACGACCCGCGCGCGCGCCAACATGCTGCGCCAGGTGCTGACTGAATCCCGCGCCGACATGAACGCGTGGGACAGCACCGAAGTGAAAGACGTGATGGACCTCTGCCTGTCCTGCAAAGGCTGCAAATCCGAATGTCCGTCGAACGTCGACGTCGCCCGCCTGAAAGCAGAGTGGCAGCAACATTACTACGACGCCAACGGCATTCCACTTCGTTCCCGCCTCGTCGCCAATTTCACGAAGTCCATGCGGCTCGCATCGATTTTCCCTTCGCTCTACAACTGGGCCATCAACGCGCCGGACGTCTCCCGCTGGATCAAACAATTTTCCGGTTTTGCGGAAAAACGCAGCCTGCCGGAATTGCATCCCACGACGCTCGCCGCCTGGCACGCCAGGCACGCCAACAAATCCGGAGGTAGGGCGGGCCC
>Ga0307508_10000275_pt1 | contig 63450 bp, 98 predicted proteins | sample 9_EM_MG_FD_203089 | JGI IMG/M metagenome (GOLD analysis project Ga0307508, IMG submission 203089) | Populus trichocarpa ectomycorrhiza microbial communities from riparian zone in the Pacific Northwest, United States - 9_EM | ecosystem: Host-associated > Plants > Roots > Unclassified | place... | reverse complement strand
CTGCACCGAGTGCGGCTGCTATGTCCTGTCCGCGATCCAACTGGATGGCTTCGCCGTTTGCACCTCGTGCCGGTATTTCGGCGAGCGGCCGCAGATCAGGAGGCCGGTGCCGTGACCCCCGCAGCCAAGAGGCTCCTGACCAACCACGACATCGAGCTTGCGATCAAGCTGAAGGCCGCCGGCTGGAAATGGCGCGAGATCGGCAAATGCATCGCGGACCGCAAGGCGCGGCCCGTGCCGTACCAGGCAAACACGATCGCCAATGCGGTGTGGAGGGCCAAGCGGGGCGCTCTTCCAGAGGCAGCCCAATGACCCAGCTCGACCACCACTGCATTCTAAGCTTCCATGGCCGCAACTGGCGGATCTGGCGCGTCCGTCGCCACCTGATCGATGTGGAGAGACCTGTTGGATATGGCCACTGTTCGACGGTCGAGACTATCGATACGCGGCATGTTGATTGGGAAGCCTATGCGGCGGCGGCCGTTGATATGGACTATCGACCCACCAAGACATCCTAGACATCCCGTTCCATCCCGTAAGACACCGGTCCCGACCACGCTTTTCCTGTGCATAACTCAAACACGCAAGTTGTCCATAAGTCATTGGCCTATTGCGTTTTTCTGGGGACCTGTAATCGTCCCGGTTGCCCATGGCGGTGATTCGCCTGCGGTGAGTTCAGCGTACCGGAGACCGAGGTGCCAACGCGCCCCCCGTCAGTAGCGTCCCGGTCTCCGGATGAGGTTTCGGGAATACCCGAGGGGAAGCCGCGTGGTGTGGGACTTGTCCCTTTGCCCTCGGTGGGCCGAATCCGCAAGGACCCCATCGAAAACAGCGGATGAGGAAGGGCTCGATCTGGGAAACCGGTTCGGGCCCTTCGCATTTCAGGCGCCTATCTTAAGTTGTACGGGCTGCCGAGGGTGGCTTAAAACCCGGCCTTTTAACCATCCACAGGTTGAAATTGTGGTTTTTGCCGAGAGGAGAGGCTGATGAGCGACAATGTGGTTTCGATCGTCAACGGCGCCCAGGTCGTGCCGCCAGGCGAGCCGCGGCCGGCGCTGATCGAGTTCCTCGAGGAATTGACCGAGATGGCGCGGTCGGGCGAGCTAGATGGGATCGCGATCGCCTGCCTCTACCGGACGGACGCCACCAACCACGCCATGCGCGGCCGGGTAACCCGATCGCTGATCGGCGCGCTCCAGCTCGCAAGTTTCGAACTGTGCAAACTCGATGGAGAGGATTGAGGATGGCCAAGAAGATCAAGCACGTCGGCTTCTCTGGAGCCGAGAAGCAAGTCGAGAAGGAGGGCTACTCCAAGGAGTCGGCCGCCCGGATCATCGGCGCCGGCAAGGCCCACGCCTCGGCCGCGGCCAAACGCAAGAACCCCCACCTGAACCGCAAAGGAGGCCACCGTGGCGCGTAGCAAAGGCAAGGAGCGTTTCGAGCGCTCGGCGAAGGACAAGGCATCGGACCGCAAGGGCGGCGCTCCAGAGGGCTCCGCGCGCGAGGAGCGCCAGGACCGCGCCGAGATGAAGAAGGGCAAGGGCAAGCCCCGATCCGAGCGCAAGGGCGGCTATTGACCACCCATGGAGCAGCTATTGCACTTCGCCCCGCTCCTATCGGCTATTTTCGCGGGCCTCGCCTGGGTCTGCACGGTCTGGAGCGATCGGCGGACGCAGCAGCGGTTCGACCGACAAGATAGAGGAGGCTGCAATTCCCTGGACCCCTAAAGACGGCCCCGCGCGGCACACCAAGAAAGCCTCGACGCCGGCCAAGAAGAAACAGTGGTCGGATATCGCCAATAAGGTCCTCGCCGAGAGCGGGGATGATGCGAAGGCGATCAAGATCGCTAATGCGGCCGTGAAAAATCACCCCTCAAAAAAACGGAGATAGCCTATGTCCTGGTCCCTCAATGGCGTCGGTCGACCCGCCGCCGTCCTCGCCAACCTCAAGGCCGATGTCGCCCGCAACCGGTGCATCGAGCCCGAGCAGACGATCCGCGATGATGTGATGCACGCGATCGAACTCGCCCTCAACGCGATGCCGCCTTCCTCTGCGGTCCATGTCACGGCCAGCGGCAGCCAATACGCTCCGGATTCGCTCCAGCCGGCGCTGGTCGTCAACAGCCTCAAGGTCGACATCTCGCCGCTCTACGGATTCGCCGAGTAGGCATGTCTCACGACCAGAGGGACATCGAGGGTCGGTTCCTCTACGCGGAGTTCGGCTTGACCCTGCTCACCATTCTCAGAAACCAGGAGAAGATCATGTCTACGCTACAGGACCTCAGCGACACCCTGACCACCATCGACGGCAAGGTGACCGCGGTCGCTGCCGATGTCGACGCACTCATTGCGAAGCTCGCCGCGATCCCGACCGCCGGCCTGACGCCCGAGCAGCAACTCGCGCTTGATGCAGCTGTCGTGCACGCCCAAGCGATTGCGACTTCGCTCGGAGCGATCGACACCAAGGTCAATCCGCCGGCTCCGCCCGCGCCGTGAACCCGGCCATTGAGGCTGCCATCCGCCGCGCCGCCGAGGCTCATGGCGAGGACCCAGCCACGATGCTGGCGATTGCCGAGCGCGAGAGCAGCGGCAATCCGGCGGCGCGTTCGAGCAAGACCATCAAGGGTCTGTTCCAGATGCGCGGCGATCTCCGCCAGCAGTATGGCATCGGGGATTCCGAGGACCCCGATGTCCAGGCGCAAGGCTACATGCCGTTCTTCAAGGACACCAAGGCGCAGATGGCTGGCATCTTGGGGCGCGCGCCGACCGATGCCGAGGTCTACATTGGCCACCACTTTGGTGCTGGGCGCGGCGCGCGCGCGCTGAAGATGGACCCGCACACGCCGGTCAACCAGTTGTTCACGCCGACCGAGATGGCGCAGAACCCGCACTTCGGCGCCGCCGGCACGATCGGGGATCTCAATTCTTCGATCACGGCGGACATCGACAAGCGACGGGTTAAGTTCGGGGCTGAGCCGATGGACTTTTCTGGCGCGGTGGGTGCGGAACCTATGGATTTCAGCTCGGCATCGGTCGAGGCCCCGGAGGCGGAACACGGTCCCACGCTCCGAACACCCTCCGGGGCAGCTACCGGCCCACTCGACTTCGCCTCGCAGGCCGCGCAATGACCGAGCCCTTCGAGGACGACATTGTCGACGGCGACGGCCGCAAGGCAACCCAGGAGGATGCCCAGAAGGTCTATGACTGGCTGGTGAGCCGTCGGCGCACCGCGACGGTCAATTGCGTCCTCGACGAGCTCATGGCGCGCAACTTCACGGCATCGCGCTCGACCGTCGGGCGCTACATCAAGCGGGCGCCAGACATTCCGCCGAATCCTGGTGCGCCTCCGAAAAACCCGATAGCTGACGCGACTCATCGGGTCGCCTCGCGTCGATCGACCAATGCTGGCATGCAGATCGAAAACCAGGAGATTGCCCAAGCGGTCGGTACGATCAACACGCACACCGAGCAGTCGATCACCACCATCGCCGAGTTGACGGCGGCCGACCGCACCTCGACGGCGCTCGCGATCCTCGAGAACCGCGAGCGCATGGCGCTCAACATCATCGTCATGCGCAAGATGGCCGACAAGCCCGATCTGCTGCTGCTCGACATGCGCGGCGCCGCGGCGCTGATCGACGCCCTGACCTGTGCCGCCAAGCTCTCGGGCGGCGCCTCGATCGACATCTCGGTGGGCGGGGACGAGCCGCGAGCGCTGAACGGCGCCAACGGCCATGACATGAAGGACGTGACCCCGGACGAGAAGACCTCCGCGCTCATCGAGCAGATCGCGACCTGGCGGGGCCAACAGCGTCTGAAGAAGTCGAATGGCCAAGGAAATTCGGGGGACTAGGTACCTCAAGGACACAGACTTCGGCCGGTTCATTGTCGAGAAGCTGCCCTATCTGGACTTGGCGGAGACGCTGGAGTTCTACGGCCTGGTCGACCTGTACGGGACCGACACCGACAAGGCGCTGCTCAACTGCAATGATCGCTTCTACCTGCTGAGCGTCACCTGCGGCCGGCGGGACATGTGGGTGCCGTGGATCTTCGACCGGTGCCGGGAGGTCGAAGCGGACCCGGATGGGTATCTCGATCTGTGGGCGCGGTACCACTACAAGAGCACGATTTGCACGTTCGGCGGCTGCATTCAGGAAATCCTGATCGACCCTGAGATCACGATCGCGATCATCTCGGGGACCGACAAGGTTGCGCAGCCGTTCCTGGTACAGATTCAGGAGGAGTTCGAGCGCAACGACGACATGAAGCGCCAGCATTCGGACGTGCTGTGGGCCGAGCCGCGCCGCGAGGCGCCGCAGTGGTCGCGGTACAAGGGCATCGTCGTCAAGCGCCAGAGCAACCCGAAGGAGTCCACCGTCGAGGCATTCGGCCTGATCGACGGCATGCGGACCGGGAAGCACTACAAGATTTTGAACTTCGACGACCTGATCAACGAGACCATGGTCGACAACCCGGACGTGGTGAAGAAGGTAACCCAGCGCTGGGAGCTGTCGGACAATCTCGGCGTGCTCGGCAAGACGCGCAAGCGGATGCAGGGGACGCGCTACTCGTTCGCCGATAGCTACGGCATCATCATCGACCGCGGCGTGATCAAGGTCCGCATCTACCCAGCCACTCTCGACGGAACGCTCACCGGCAAGCCGGTTCTGCTCACCGACGAGAAGTGGAAAGACGTGAAGCTTCAGCAGAGGTCCACCGTGAACGCTCAGATGCTGCTCAACCCGATCGCCGGCAACGAGGCGACCTTCTCGATGCTGGCGCTCCAGCATTACGACGTGATCCCGTCGGTGATGAACGTCTACATCATGTGCGATCCGTCGAAGGGCAAGACCAAGCGCTCGGACCGCTCGGCCATCCTGGTGATCGGCATCGACACCGGCGGGAATAAGTACCTGCTCGACGGCTACTGCCACCGCATGAAGCTGTCGCGGCGCTACGAGCTGCTTTGCCAACTCCGAGAGAAGTGGGCGAACCACCCCGGCGTGCAGCATGTCCGTGTCGGCTATGAGCAATACGGCATGCAGGTCGACCTCGAGGTGATCGCGGAATACCAGGAGCGCGACGACGACCAGTTCAAGATCGAGGAGTTGGCGACGCCGCGCGACGGGACTTACTCGAAGGGCGACCGGATCTCGCGCATGGAGCCGGATTTCAATCGCGGCATCTTCTACCTGCCGGCGGTGATCTACCACCCGGACTACGGCGGAGGACTGGCTAACCAGGCGCTGTGGGATGTCTGGACCGAGGAGGATTCGAAGCGGATGATTGCCGCACAGGACCCGGGGGAGACGCTCTCGCCAGAACAGAACCCTTCCGTTGGCACCATCGTCTACCGGCCGATGCAGAACTTCACGCGGGCGCAGCGCACATGCAACGCGACGTTCCAGAAATACCGCATCGTGACCGCGATCAAGCGGCTCAACGAGGACGGCGATATCTACGACCTGACGCGGAGTTTCATCGAGGAATTCCGCCTCCACCCGTTCGCGCCGCATGACGACATCTTGGACTGCGCGAGCCGTCACCACGATCTCGATCCGTCCAAGCCTATTCCGTTCGAATCGATCAACGCCGAGCCCCGCATCTACCGTGACTCATGATGGCTAGGCCCTAAGACAGCGAGAAGCGGTTGGCGCGCGTCGAGTCAATCTAAGCCGAGCATGCAAGGCGACTGCCCCTTGCAGCGATCTCGCTAATCCATCAAAAATTAAGGAGATCACCATGCCTTCTGTGCCATCAAACGGAATTGCCTCCGGTCAAGGCAATACCGCTACCGTGACCTCCGCCGTTCTGATTCCTGCGCGCGGGGATCGCAAGCGCGTGACCGTGATCAACGGCGCCGCGGTTGTGGTTGCGCTCGGCCCGTCGGGTGTGACGCTCGCGAACGGCGCACTGCTCGCGGCTAATATCGGGCAGGCACTCGTGTTCGAAACCACGGCCGCAATCTATGCGATTGCCGGCTCGGCAACGCCGGTCTCATGGATGGAGGAGTTCTCCTGATGGCTCTCTACAAACCGCCGACCAAGGTCCGCACGCTCCAGACGCCGTGGAAGGTTCTTGTACTCCGCGCCGATCCAGCGTTCGAGTACGATCGGAGACACGAACCGTTCTACGAGTTCTCGAACGGCCGCACCTTCAACGAAGACACGTCTCGCCAGGGTCCGTATTCGCCCCTGCCACACGACAACCCGTAGGGAGTAACCATGGCTCAGACATTCAATCGCCCGGCTTTTCCGCACCAGCCGCCGAACAGCGGCGATGGAACCGAGGGCGGCGACTCCTGGGACGAGGTGCTTCGCAAGCTTAACCTCGCGCTCTCGACCGGAACGAGCCTGACGGCTATCGATTTCGGCGCCTTCCCGGGAAGCCCCGACACCTCGCTCACGATCACCGGGCTTCCCGGTATTCTCGCCACCTCCACCATCGACGGGTGGATCGTCGCCAAGGATACGGTCGATCATAGCGCTGATGAGCATTGGGTCGATCCTCCTCTCGTCACTGCCGGCAATATCGTCCCTGGTGTCGGCTTTACGATCTACGCCACCACCCGGGACAATAACCGCGCTTACGGCCTCTGGTCCGTGGGTTGGCAGGTCATCTGAAACTTCAACCCTGAAAAGGAACCAAGGTCATGGGCGTTGTTACGATCGGCGGCACCACGGGTGCCAAGCAGGAAGTTGAGACTGGCACGCTGGCCGCGCGCACGACCTTGCGGCCGTTGGACATCGGGGCATTGGGCTCCTATTCGACCACAGTCAAAAGCGGCATCATGGCGGCCGGCCTTGGTGCGGCGGCGCCGATCGTCGCTTTCCTGTGGAAGCCGGCGACCGTTCCGACATCGCTGTGTGCAATCCGCCGCATGAAATTCTCGCTGTACGATCTCGGGACTGGCTTTGCCGCTGGCGATGCTCTCTTCGAATGGTACGTGGCGCGGGCTTTCACGGTGCAGGATACCGGCGGTGGCGCCGCCACGCTGACCGGCAACAACGCCAAGCTGCGGACCTCCCACGCCACGACGCAGGCCGCCATTCAGGTTTCCGCGACGGCGACATTGACGGCCGGCACCCGGACCCTCGATGCCAACCCGTTGCGCGCGCTGCAGACGGTGGCAGGAACGTCGGCTTTCGGCTCCATCATTCTGCCCGAGACGGAGGTGTTCCGTCAGCAACCAGGTGAGCAGCCTTTGATCTTGGCCGGCTCCGGTGAGGGCGTTGTCATCCAGGCCACGGTCCCGGCGACCGGCACATGGACCTTCTATGCGGGCTTTGATTGGGACGAGGTCGCGGCCTACTGATCCGCCTTCCTCAGTCCAAGGAGTTTGCACATGACCGACCCTACCCCGTTCGTTCCGATCATCGGCCCGCCGTCGCACTACGATACGCTGGCCACAGGCCTGTCGACCGAGAAGGGCGACAGCGCCATGACCATGGTGCAGAAGATCAACGCCGGCTTCGAGCATGTCTATTCGGTATTGCGCGGCGGGGCGAAGGCGGTCGCGCCATCGACCGTACTTGCGGATATTGATGCAAGGCTCAAGGCCGCTGAGGCTACGCTAGCCGCCGTGCCACACGCGGCCGCAGTCGATCTCTCGGTCTTCGTGCAGAAGAGCGATCTGGCGGCGATGCAGAGCGAGATGAAGGCGCTTGAGGCGCTGGTGAATCGCGCGATCAATCTGATCCTGAACCAGCCGCCTTCATCCCCGCCGCCTCCGCCACCGGGTTGATCCATGGCTGAAATCGAGGACCAGCCGGACCAGATCATCACGCACGCAGTTTCCACGATCGAAGGTCGCGGAAACCTGAAAGCAACCGTAACGCAAACCTACACGCCGCCCTTGGATGGCATCTCGGACGACTATTCCGGGTTCGACATGCGGGTGGCGCGCGGCATCGGCGAGCTGCTGAACAAGCATTATTTCGGCTACACGTGGAAGAGCTTCGCCGACACCAGGCAGGGCGTTGTCGGGTTCTCGATCCCGGAGCTGATGGGCGAAACCCTCCACATGGTGATCAACCTGAAGAAGTTCGCCGATCTCGACGCCGATCTGATCGTTGCCAAGGCCGGCGAGTTGCTGGAGCGCATGCATCTACCGCGCGGGCAGATCGACATGGCGGCCTATGCCTTCGCCAAGGCCAACCGCGAGAAGTTCGACTTCGCCGATGTGAAATCGGCGGGGCATAAATAATGCTCCGTGCCCAGCCGCCAGGCGAAGACGGCGTAACGAAGTCACGGCCGAGCTCGACCGACGACAACATCGGGCTGTCTTCGCGCACGCTCGCGCGCGCCGAGGATGGTCACGGCGAGGCCGGGATGAACGTCGAGGGCGATGACGACATCCCCTTCGACGAGAAACCGGACGACAACGAGTTCCTGCAAATGGTCTACGAGGCCGACCAGCAGGCGCTGCAATATGTCAATCAGGTCAACCGGCAGCATTGGGAGCGCGGCTACCGCGCCTACCACCAGGAGCACTTCGGCGATTCGAAATACAAGACGCGGGACTACCAGAACCGGTCCAAGCTGTTCGTGCCGAAGACCCGCACCTCGGTGCGCAAGGACATGGCGGCGACTGCGGCCTCGCTGTTCGGCTCGATCGATGCCGTCAACTGCATGCCAGGCAACGAGGGTGACCCGTTCCAGCGCGGATCGGCCGCGGTCATCAAGGAACTCGTCAACTACCGGACCGATCGCGCCACCGGCAAGGCCTCGATCCCGTGGTTCCATGTCGCGATGGGCTCGCGTCAGACCTCGCTGATAACAGGCATTTGCCTGTCCAAACAGTATTGGAAGCTCGAACTTCGTCGGGAAGGCAAGGAAGAGTTCGACGACGAGGAGGACGGCGAGACCAAGGAGCGCGACGTTTGGGTTCCGGATGTCGACCGGCCCGAGTGCGACCTGATGCCGCCCGAGAACTTCGTGATCGATCCGGCCGCCGACTGGCGCAACCCGGCGCAGGACGCGGCCTACGTCATCCTCAAGTTCCCGATGCGCATTGACGAGATCAGGCGCCGCCAGCGGGATCCGCGCAATCCGTGGAAGGCGATCGACGAGAACGTGCTCAAGACCTCGGGCGAGGGCGCGCAGATGCAGATGGAGTCGATCCGCCGAGCTCGTGAGCAAGGCCTCGACCGCTTCGACAACAGCCAGACAACGCGGCACTTCGACGTGATCTGGGTTTGGGAGAGCTTCATCCGCACCGCGGGCGAGGACTGGACCTTCATGTCGATCGGCAACAAGCGGCTTTTGACCGATCCAAAGCCGGTGCGCGAGGTATATCCGGAGCAATTCGGCGAACGGCCGCTCGTGCTCGGCTACGGTTCGCTGGAGGCATTCCGCATCTTCCCGATGTCGAATGTCGAGAGCTGGCAGATGCTCCAGCAGGAATCCAACGACATCAGGAACCTGTCGCTTGACGCCCTGAAACAGAACATTATGCCGGTGACGAAGGTGGTCCGCGGGCGCAACGTCGATCTCGACCAACTCCGGAGGCGTGGGCAGGGCTCGGCGATCCTGGTCACCGAGAAAGATGACGTGACCTGGGAGCAGGCGCCGACCTTCCCGCAGGCCGTGGTCGAGATGACCCAGAAGCTCGACATCGAGTTCGATGACCTGTCTGGCCAGCAGAACTACGGCACGGTGCAGGATAACAACCAGCTCGGCAAGACGCTCGGAGGCCTGAAGCTCGCCGCAGGCGCGGCCAACGCGGTGCAGGAGTTCGACATCCGGATCTGGATCGAAACCTGGTGCGAGCCGGTCCTGACCCAGATCGTGCGCCTCGAGCAGTTCTTCGAGAGCGACCCCATCGTGCTCGGCATCTGCGGCGATCGGGCGAAGTTGGAACAGAAGTTCGGCGTCAACCAGGTCACCGACGAGCTCCTGGAGAACAACGTCACGATCCGGGTCAACGTCGGGCTCGGCAGCGGCGATCCGGAACAGCGGCTCTCGAAGTTCAACAGCGCCACCCAGATCGCGATGCCGCTGCTCCAGCTCTCGCCGGACTTCAAAAGCGGCAAGGTGGTGATGGACTACGAGGCCGTCATGGAGGAGGTCTACGGCGCCGCTGGCTATCGCGACGGCGGACGGCGCTTCGTCAAGCCCGGCCAGCAGCAAGGGCCCAGCCCCGAGCAGGACGCCGCGGTCGACAAACTCAAGTCGGAGGCGGAGAAGAACCGCGCCTCGGCCAAGGCCGGCATCGTCACCGCGCTTGCCAATGCCGCAAAGGTCGGGCTCGGTCAGAAGGAGCTGGAGGACGCCTTTGTCGATGCGCAGTTCCAGCGCTCGATCCAGCACATGGACCAGGCAGGTGCAGCCGCCGATCTCGGCCACCAGCACGGCCACGCCATTACCGACCGGCGCAATGCCGCGCGGGGACTCAACCCCGACGGCACGCCGCAGTTGCCGCCCTCCGGTCCCACCGAAGGCGGCGGCCAGGGCGGAGGGCCGCCCGGCGCCTCCACTGGAGTTGCGGCCGGCGGGGGGGCCGGCCCTCCGCCCGAGAATCCAGGCGCTGGCAATGCCGGCGTCAATCCGTCCACGCTCGGTCAGCACGGCGTTCCTGCGGGCGACGCCGGCCAGCAGGGCGCGCAGGACCAGGCAGCAGCAGCCAAGGGGCTGGAGCAGAGCCTGAAGAAGCCGCGCCGGCACACGGTGACGATCGCCAAGCGCGGGCCCGACGGCCGCGCCTCACAATTCCACATCGAGGAACATTGACATGCGAGCGATGATTACGAACGGCGGGCCCCATCCGGCCGATCGTTGGGCGGAAGTGACAACCGATGCGATCCTCGGCCTGATCCAGGTCGCGGACGATTCCGATACGTCGGAAGCAACCATGGCGCGGCAAGCCAAGCGCGATCTGCGGCCGGTCCTGTTCGGCATCTTCAACGAGCACCATTACGGCGTTCAGCAACATGAGCGCGGCACCCTCGCCAAAGAAAGCAAGTCGACGCTGGCCAAAACGCTCAATGTCGCGCAGCACATGACGATCACCCAAGAGGTCGATGCCGCACTCGCCGCCACGCCGTTCGCGGCGCACTTCGCCAAGCCGGAAGTCGCGACTGTGGTTCACAACATCATCGGCCAGCATACCGCCGACGTGATGCATATCGAACGGCGCTGGCATGCCGATCGCCTCGCGGAAGGGATCTAGTCAATGGCCATCACCACGGCGATGCTCGCAAGCGCGAAGCGGGACTTCCTGAACGGCGCGCACCATTTTGCTCAATCGCGCACGTTCACTGCGACGGGTACATCAACCCAGACATGGACTTCGGTCTCGGCCCTGACCGGCCTTTATGTCGGCGTGGCCCTGAGCGGCACAAATGTCGCGGCCGGAAGCGTCGTTGCTGCGATCCTGTCGTCGACATCGATCTTCGTTTCCAAGGCATCCACCGGCGCGCTCGGCACCGTGACGGCCGTCGGCGACATCTTCAAGATGGCGCTGATCAAGGTCGGCATGGCCGGGACCTACGGTGCGGCCTCGACCAACTACACCGATATCACCGGCAATACGGATGAGGTCACCGGGACCGGATATGTCGCGGGCGGAACGGCGCTGACCAATGTCGACCCGGTTGCATCCTCGCCGTCGGCCTATACGAATTTCTCGCCGAACCCCTCGTGGACGAGCGCCACGTTATCGACCACGGGCTGCATGATCTACAACACGGTGCAGAACGGGCCCAACGCCACCCCAGGCGTTGCCGTCTACGACTTCGGCGGGACGCAAACGGTGTCGAGCGGTACATTCACGGTCATCATGCCAGTTGCTGCGGTCGGAACGGCCGTGTTGCAAATCACGTAGATGGCTGCCCTTCTCGACAACTGCAAATTCAATCCGACCGCAGGCGGCACCACCGATTGGACGTTCTCGACCGCTGTCACCGGCTACATGTCGCCAGCGCTGGCCGGCGTGGTCAATGGCACGAAGTACAAATACTTCGCGGTCTCTGCCGACCTTTCGCAGTGGGAACTTGGTGAAGGCGCTTACAATACCGGAACTGGCGTGCTGCCGCGCACTACGGTGCTCTATAATTCGTCCGGTACCGGAACGGCAACGGGGCAAAGCGGAGCCGGTACCAAGATCAACTTCACCAACCCGCCGTTTGTCGCGATCGTCGGACTCGCTGAGGATATCGCGCGGGCTCCAAATCAATGGACACGAACAGTTTTTACCAGTGGCTCTGGTACTTACAACACGCCGAGCGGATGTAGGGCTATCCGTGTCAGAGGAATTTCGGGGGGCGGAGGCGGGGCCGGATCAGGCACCACGCCAGGAGCTCCAACTGCTGGCGGTTCTACGACATTCGGAACAAGCCTCTTAAGCGCTACCGGTGGCGCTGCCGGCACCAGCGGAGGAGGCGCAGCGGCCGGCGGTATTGGTTCCGGAGCAACTTCCAGTACCGGCGTAAATGCCTCTGGGCAAAATGGAGGAGCCAGTCAAGGCGCCCTCAATCATGATGGTGGCTATGGCGGCAATGCGCCATTTGGTCTTGGTTTTGGTGGCCCCGGCGGACCTGTCGGTGCAAATGCCGGCTCGGTAGCTATGGGATTTGGTGGCGGCGGCGGCGGCGCGGCCGACGCTGGAACCGGTAACACGGGTGGCGGTGGCGGTGGCGGTGGTGGTTTTGATGTGCTAATCGCGAATCCGCTGACAAGCTATGCATATGCCGTTGGTGCCGCAGGAAATCACGGAACCGCCGGGACTGCTGGTGCAGCAGGCGGTGACGCCGTTGCCGGCATTCTTATCATCGATGAATATTATTAGAGGACAATCTTCCATGAGATTTCTGATCGCTCTTGCCTTCTCTGCCATCTTCTGTTTTCAGGCCGAAGCTCGGGTCTGTACCGCGACACAGACGGTTACGGCGAGCACTGTCATCACCAATTCTCTCGACGACCATTGCGTTTATGTCGATACGAGTGGCGGGACTGTGACGTTGACGTTCGACCCGCCATCGACTTTTGGTCAGGGCGAGGTGACGATCAAGAAGATTGGAGTCGTATCAAGCCCCGTCATTCTCAATGGTTCCTTCGAGCAGAGCCAATCGCAACTTCGCCAAGCGCTTGAAGGCGACAGCCTGACGCTGCACAGCGATGGGATCACATGGAAAATGGTGTCGAGCGGCGGCCTTGCGGATCAGCGTGGCTGGTCGCATTGCAGGAGCGAGCACGACATCTCGACGACAAGCAATACCGTCAATCCGCAGGACGGCGGATATTGCTATGCGATCGATGTGTGTTCGGCCGGCGCAAGTGTATGGGAAGGGCTTCCGGCGATTTCCGCCGTGACCTTCGACCATCAGAATTTTTCCATCAAGTTCATCCGATTGGATAGTTGCAACAACCCACCTCCCGGTGCCGTCGTTAGCATCGTTGCCAATTCTGTCCCAGACACCATCAGATGGAACCACGTCGGCAGCGCGACTAGTGGCACATGTGGGTCTGGCGGACTGTGCAAGATCGACCTGACGACAAACTACCAAGTGGTTGATCTGTGGGCGCAGGGCGTTGGCGTTGGTTGGATTGTCACTGGCTCTCAAGGCTTCTAGTTGGCCTGAATGTCCGTTCTAGGCTTTGATGCACTCGGACATTGGGCACTCGGCCATCCTCCTGATGCTGGAGTTTCGGTCAACGTCAATCTGAATGGTGTTGCCGGCGTCGGTGTCGCGCATGCGGCAACGCCAGAAGTTGATAAGGCCATTACCGGCGTCGCCGGAACAGGCGTCGCTGGAAGCCTTCTCGCTGAAGTCGACAAAACGATCACCGGCGTTGCCGGGGTCGGTGTTGCAGGCTCTGTTGCAAAGGAAGTCGACGCCTTCATTACTGGCGTCAAGGGAACCGGCACGGTCGGAACCGTCAACGCGCTTGGCAGTGTCGGCATATCTTCTGCAGTCGGGATCGGCATCGCGCATGCGCTAACGCCTGAAATCGACACCGGAGCGCCGGCAGGCGCTGTTGGCGTTGGCATTGCCGGACAGATGACGGCGAATCCGTCCGCCGTTATTTCCGGAGTTGCCGGCATCGGCAAGGCTGGCATCCTCACGGTGCAGGTTTCCGGTGGCGGCGGCATCAAGCGCAAGACCGGCTTGGAGCCCATCAAGAAGAGATGGGAGCCGCCTGCGCCGGAAATCACGCCGATCCCGTTGCCGGTGCTCAAGCCCCAGCCACGACCGCGCAGGACTCTTTCGCCGCCGATCTCGCCATTCCAAGGCATGGTTCCCGGCAACCTGCTTGACGTGGCGGATCAGGCGCGAGCCGCAAAGACGGCGGCGGACCATCGACAAGACGAACAGGACGCCCAGGACATCGCCGATGTGCTGGCGCTTCTCGATTGACCGCAACTCAACGAGATCAGAATGGACACTCTCGACCAGCTTTCCGACGAAGCATTGCGCATGCTTCAGGCGGACGTTCAGGTGCAGCTCGAAAAGGGCACCGGGACCCGGCCAATCTTGTTCATGCTCAGCGACGCCCGGCGCCGCGCCGTCAAGGCGGTCGGCATGATGGTGGAGGTCGATCCGAACGATTTTGTGACGATCATTCGCCTCCAGGCCGAGATCAAGATCTTCATCGACATGATCGAGAGCGCCAGGGCCGTGATTGACCGCGGCAAGGAAGCCGACCGGCGGATCAAGGAAGACGACCGCGCCGCGATCGACGAGCTTGTCATGGGTATGACCGACGAAGAGCGACGACTCTACAAATTCGAACCAAGAGGAACTGACTGATGGCACCGCAGCCCACCAAAGCCGACGCTCCGAAAGACCGAAATTCCATCACCGCCCCCGGCCGAACGCCGGTAGGGCCGATCACCGCGCAGGACCGCCTCGACAACGACGACGCCCAGATCGGCAGCGCCGAGGACCCGCTGCAGGAAAGCGGAGAAACCCTCCCTGTAACCCAGAACCAGCCTACCGACGCCGATCCTCTCGGTGGAGGCGTCGAGCGGCGAGAGCCGATCCGCCGCTCGCAGCAGGATGACGTGCGCAGCCAGATTGCAGCCCGCTTCCGCCGCACCGAGCCGGAAGACGAGGTTCCGTTCAACGGCGACATGAGCGACCCGTCGAACATCTACGGCGAGTTTGGCCGCGCCGTGCTGCCGGAACAGGCCGACGCGGGCGAGAGCGTCGTCGGATCGAATGAGCCTGTGGTCGTTGAGCCTGCGGCAGACCAGCCCGCCAAGCGCAAGGTGAAGGTGCGCGGGCGGGAGATGGAGCTCACCGACGACGAGATTTTGGAGGCCGCGCGCAAGACGCTGGCCGGCGACAGTTACATGGACGAGGCCCGGGCAATGCTCGAGGCCGCCAAAGATATCAGGGGCCAGCGTGGGGCCCAGGATCGCCAACCCCCCGGCGATACTTCTACGCAAGACGACCTGAGCCCTCCCGATCCGGATCAGTCTCAACCCCAAGAGATTTCGCTCCGTGATGTCGTGGAGAAAATTCAGTTCGGCGACCCGGACGAAGCCGCCGCGATGCTCGATAAAGTCATCGACTCGCGCGCGGCGAAGAGCGCCAAAAAGGGACAACTGGAAACGGTCTTCGACCAGGACCTTGCTCGTTCCCAAAAGGCGCTCAAGAAGTTCCAGGAGGACAATCCCGAGATCGCTGCCGACGAGGAGGCTGCCATGCTGATCCAGCATCAGATGTACCAGCTCTATCGGAAGGACATGCAAGATCTCGGACTCGACGACAACCAAATCCCGAAGAACAACACGGAAGCCGCCAACTGGCACCGCTTCTATCGCGTCAACGGGTATGAGGTGAGGACTACCGCTGCGCTGCTCGAAGCCGCCAAGCAACACGTTGCCAAGCGTCTCGGGATCGGACAGCAGTCCCCGTCGAACCAGCAACTGCGCCGGAAGGAAGCGCCTCGCGTTCAGGTGAACGTGAACCGCGACGAGCGCCGGCTCGCAATCCCCGTTCAACCCCAGCGCGGATCAACGCCCCGGCGTGACGTGCAGCCAGCAGCCCCAGCGGGCGGCTCGGCAATCGTCGCGCAGATGCGGAAGTCGCGCGGACAGGTGTAATCAGAAAGGACGACCAATACCATGGCAGGTCAGACTTGGACCGTGCCGGCCGAAGGCGGATTCATGTACTCCGACGAGCTTTCAGCGATCCTGCGCCAACAGGTGCAGCCGCTGACCAAGTTCCGTCAGTTGTGCGACGCCCAGGACGGCACACAGAAGGGCCTCAACCGCGGTGAAAACTTCAACTGGAACGTCTATTCCAACGTCGGCACCCAAGGGCGCCGATTGGCGGAAAACCAGACGATGCCGGAAACGGGCTTCACCGTCATTCAGCATTCGCTCAAGGTGCAGGAAGCTGGCAACAGTGTTCCCTACACCGGCAAGCTCACTGCTCTGGCCAAGCAGGACGTGATCACCATCATCGACAAGACGCTCAAGGACGATGCTCGGAAATACTTCGACATCGAGGCGTACTTGCAGATGAAGAACACCGCGCTGCGCGTCGAACCGGCGAGCGGCAACTCCACCACTGCGATCAACCTCGATACCGGTGGTACCGCGACCGTCGTCAACAACGTCGCGCTCGGTACCGGCCATATCAAGGCCATCGGCGACACCATGAAGGAGCGGAATATCCCCGCCTACATCATGGACGATTATGTGTCGGTCTCGCACCCGTCGACCTTCCGCGGGTTCAAAAACACGCTGGAGACGCTGCATCAGTACACGGAAACGGGTCTGGCGCACATCTTCAACGGCGAGATCGGACGCTATGAATCGTTCCGGTTCATCGAGCAGACCTTCATTCCGAAGGGCGGCGCGGCGAATTCGGTCACCTTCGATCCGTGGTCCGGTACTGCCGGCGCATGGACCAACGGCCTGTCGTCGTGGGCGGTCTTCCTCGGCGCGGATACGGTCACTGAGGCGATCTGCGTTCCGGAGGAAATCCGGGCGAAGATCCCTGGTGACTTCGGCCGTTCGAAGGGCATCGCTTGGTATTATCTCGGTGGGTTTGGCCTGGTGCATCCCGACGCGCTGAACGCGCGCGTGTTGTTCTGGGACAGCTCGACCGGCGCGTAACAGAAAGGACACCAGGCTCATGTCTTACGAACTTATCGGCGCTCTGCGTGAACGCTATGCCCTGTTGGGCTTTGCGTTCGGCGCTTCGGTTGCCTCGCGGACCTTCACGGGCCCGCCCGGCAAGAAAGGCATCGTTCGTGACATCGCACTCGATGTTACGACCGCCATGGTCGGGACCACCTCGGTTCCGGAGTTGCGCGTGGGATCGGCGGCCAGCGACAACACGAATGCTCGCTGGCTTCTCGGCACCACGGCGATCCTCGGCTATGGCACCGGTTCATTTCGTGCTCGCTCGCTGTGTTTCGCAGCGCAGGGCCGCACGGGAGGCAGGCCGGAACAGCTGAGCGACTTTGCCCACCACATCTTCTTGGAGGGCAATGACGGCTCTGGTACTGTTGCCGGTGTTGCCGGCACCGGGACGCAGTTCGCCTATCTCGCCGCCGATACCGCGTTCTTCATCACTGGCGTCGCCGGTGTTGGCGGATCGATCGCGGGAACCGGCGATGTCTTCGTCGACATCGACTGGTTCTGACATCACCGAAGGGCCGGGCGAACCCGGCCCTTCTCTCTCAACCCTGAAGGAGGCCATCATGTCGGCCATCTACCCCTATGCGGGGATTTACGACCGGTGGGGCTTCACCCGCCGGAACGGACTGATGGAAGCCCCGGCGGCCAATCCGTTGCCAGCGAATGCCATGCGCAACAACACTGGCGACGCCGGCCGCGACGGCTATACCGTCATCTCACGCGCGGACCGCAACAGCGGCGAGCGACCCATCCACGGCGTAGAGCCTTTCTACGAGGCTCCGATCAACAGCGAGGACACCCTATGACGAGCTACAAGAAGGAAGAGAACGTGTTCACCCGCAACCCGCTCGGCGGCGAGGTGGGCGTTTCCGAGGGCCTGATCCGGAAGAAGATCCCGGGCGGCACGCTGCTATCGGCCTACCCGCAGGACAACGTGCACGGCGTGGACCTGCCGGATTGCTATGCCGGCGCGATGCCGGACGGCAGCCCCTCCAACCTCGCGCACTCGCTCAAAGGCGCCAGCATGGTCGTCGACGAGTATCCGCGCGATGGATCCAGCGGCAAAAAGGAGATCTGATCATGGCAGCGCCGCAACAGCCGGTGGTTCGACTCGACCGCTCGATGGAGTTTTCGACCATCCACGGGGATCGCCTGGTTGGCGATCCCCACCACAACGTGTTCTTCTACCAGCGCGGTTTGCCCTACGGGCCCGATGAGGTGCTGCTGCACGATCATCCGGAGGTCGAGGGCGATCCGAAGAAGAAGGCACTCGCCGAGCGGCTGCTCAAGCAGGCCGCCAAACGAGGCCCATCAACGATGGCCAACAGCCCCGCCGAGAAGGGCAAGAGCGAGGTCAACCTCACGGCCTGGGCCATGGGCGAGCAGGATGTGGTCTGGCAGGAGGTGACCAACGCGATCGCCCGGCGTTTCTCGGTCCGCGTCAACAACAAGACCGACGCGCTCGAATTGCTCATGGCGGAGAGGATAGTCACCAGGGACCAACTCTCCGAAGAGCACCTCAAACTGTTCGAAGACGCCTGATCCGTCATGGTGACCATGACCTACGATTCGCTCGTGGCGCCGAAGGGCACCACGGGCTCTCTGTTGAACTGGATCGGCTATGGCAAGATCGATGTCATCACCGTGCTCGACGAGGCGCAATTCCTGCTCTGGGACCTCGGCTTGCGTGTGCGGGAAATGCGGACCTCGTTCACCTTCGGCCTGACCGTCGGTCAAGCCAACGTGTCCCTGCCGGCGCGCTTCCTCGATCCGATCGGCAAGATTTACGACACCACCAACGCAACCGATTACGACCAGCGCAACGAGACTGACGTGTTGGCGTCGCGCAGTTACAGTCCACTGTCTGGCAGTCTCGGGACAAACCCGTTCACCACGGCGCTGGGTTCGACACAGGTTTCGGTAGGCCTCGCCAATCACGGCATCAATCAGGGCTCGACGTTCTCCGTTCTGGCCGCGACTTCGGCCAATGGCCTCAGCTTCAACAGCACGTTCCCGGTGATCTCGGTCACCGATGCTAATGACTTCGTGATCGAAACCGGCGATGTGAATGCGGCGGGGGCCACGGCCAGCGGCGTCGACGGCGGCGCGGTGGCGACCTACACCGCCAATAACCTCGTGGCGGCCTCGCCGACCCGGTGGGCGATCTGGGACGAGAAAATCCACTTCGACACGGCCATCGACGTGCCGGCGTCGATGCGGCTGCTCTACTTCCGCCAGCCGCTGCTGCTCTCGACCACGAACGAGACCAACTTCCTGACGACGCGGTATCCCCGATTGCTGCGCCAGGCCTGCAACACGGCAGCGGCTGACTTCATGAAAGACGATGTTGAGTACAACAAGGGCCTCACCGCCCTTACCGCACTGGTCCAATCGACCGCGATGCAGGACGACCTGTCCCGCCGCGGGGCCACCATCGGAACGGATACCCCATAAATGGCAGCCGACACCTTCGATCCGATCCTCGGCCTGATCCTCCAGGGCACGGGAAACAACAACAATGCCTGGGGCACGATCTGCGACAACTCGATGATCACGCCGGCCGCGCGCGCCATTGCCGGCCAAGTAACACGCACCAACACGGGCGGCACGCTTGATCTATCCGGCTCTCCGCCTCCGACCAGTCTGCGCCAGGACCTCGACGCTATCCAGATATTCAACGGCCTGCTCACGTCCGACCAGACGGTGATCGTTCCGAATCTCTCGAAATCCTGGTTCATCGTCAACAACACGACGGGCGCGTTCAATCTCTATTGGAAGACCACAGCCGGCACCGCGACGCAGATTCCGCAAGGGACCATGAAGCTCGTCATCTGCGACGGCAGCAACAACATGATCCGGACCGACAAGGAGCGCGTTGGAGAGTTTCGTATCTCCGGCAAGGCCTCGGCTGGCGCTGGCGAGTTGGCTTGCAACGGAGCTTCGCTCTTGCGCGCTTCTTTCCCAGATCTGTTTGCGGCGATCGGAGCAACATGGGGTTCAGTCGACGGCGTACACTTCACCTTGCCGCTTCTGACTGACACCAATCGATTTTTGCGTGCAGGTGGTGGTGGCGGCCCGGCAGTTGGCACCTATCAGTCAAACCAAAATCTCGCGCATACCCATACTGTGACTGGAGCGCCAACGGTCAGTTCATTGACGACCGATAGCCAAGGCAGCCATGCTCATGCGATCACCGATCCTGGCCATAGTCACACGACAAATGCGCAACTCTTGCAAAATGGGGCTGGTGGTCCCCAAGCCAACGGAACCGTAGGTGGCGCCGGATACAATAATCCAAGCACAAATCCAGCTACCACTAGCATCTCCATCAATGCTGCCGGTGCGCACACTCATACGGTGACCGGAACACTTACAGCCGGTACACTTGCTAATGCTTCGTCCGGGGGGTCAGAGGCGCGGCCGGAATCCGCCGCTGTCCTGATCTGCATCGTTTACTGATGGCGCGACTCGACGAGTTTCCGATCATCATTCCACCGGGAGTCGTCAAGACCGATTCGCTGCGCATGATCGAAGGCCGATGGCAAGATGTCATCAACATGCGCTTCGTCGCCAAGCTTCCGCAGAAAATTGGCGGCTGGCTGAAGGCATTCGTTACCGCGACGCGCGGGACGCCGCGGACGCTGCATGCTTGGCGCGACCGTGCCTTCAATGCCTATGTGGCCGCAGGGACGTTCGTTGATCTCTACGTCTACGACCCCTCGCTTGCCCGCAACGAGATCACGCCGTTTCGATCGACGGGTACGCTTGGAAACGACCCACTGACGACGACGGCTGGCTCAAAATCCATTCAGGTCGCCCACACGACACATGGCCTCGCGGTGGGAGATCAGATCTATATTCAGGGCGCAACGGCCGTCGGCGGCATCACGCCGAACCTGAATGATGCGACGGTCGATACCGTCATCGATGCGAATACCTATACCTATCTGTTCACGTCTCCAGCGGTGAGCAGTGCCACGGGTGGAGGTGCAGCCGTCACCTTCCAATACGAGGTACCGATCGGTGTCGAGCTTGGCACCTACGGCTATGGCTGGGGTGTCGGTGGCTGGGGTCTTGGCACCTGGGGCACGCCGCGAACCCTCTCGACCATCTACATCGAGCCGCGGGTCTGGTCGCTGGATCACTTCGGCATTCTGTTGCTCGCTTCCTACAATGGAGGAACGATCTATCAATTCGATCCGACCCAGAGCCAGCCTTGGCCGCGCGCCGTTGTAATCTCGGTCGATGCTGGATTGCCGACCAATGTCCGCGCCATGTTCGTCACACCGGAGCGCTTTGTGTTTGCGCTCTGTGACGGGATGCAGGTGGCGTGGAACTCGCAGGGCGATCTCACGACGTGGACGCCGGCCGTCGGCAACACGGCGAACATCCGCACTCTCACGGAGGGCACCAAGCTTGTCGCTGGGCGCGTGCTCGCCGACTTCGTAAGCCTGGTCTGGACTGATGCGGCGCTCTACCGCTTTCAATATACGGGAGCGTCCTACATTTATGCCTCGTCCATGGTGGCGAAGGATTGCGGCCTGATTGGACCAAACGCATGCGTGACGGTCGGCGGCATCGGATACTGGCAGGGGCAAAACAATTTCTGGACCTTCAACGGCAGCGTTAGTCCAATGCCGAACGTCGAGGACATCCGCAAATGGCTGTTCGATCAGATCGACATCAACATGGGTTACCAGTGCAACGCGATCTACAACCCGACCTTCAACGAAGTCTGGTTCTTCGTCACCGTCACCGGCCAGACCAATCCGACGCTTGGCGTGATCTATTCCATCACCGAGCAATGCTGGGCGCCGCTGTATTGGGGACGTTGTGGTGGAACGCACTTCACACAAGGCGATACCAGACCGCTGATGGCCGATGGTGTCACCGATCTGATCTTTCAGCATGAGAACGGCCTCGATGCCGATGCCGGAAACATCCTGCAGTATTCAATGACGCTGGCGCCGCGCGGCATGAGCAAGGGCGGAGCCCGCTCCATCCTGGTCGAGTACATGGTCAACGACTTCTTCCAGCAGATCGGCGACATCACGCAAACCACGATTTCTTACGACCGCCTTGATGAAGCGATCCTCGACAGTCACTCGGAGAACATCCCATCGGTCAATTCAGAGCCGATCGATATCCGGGTTTCGGGGCGCTACATCGGCGTGACCTGGGGTGCCAACTCGCTCGGGTCCTATGTCCGCCTTGGTTTGCCTGTCGCCTTCACCCGCAATCTCGGGAGCCGCAGTTGAGAAAACTCTATCAGATGCAGATGCCGGGCGTGCCGATGGAAGTCCAATCGGTCTTCAACGAGATCATGCGCGCCAGCCAAGAGGGCGATATCATCGACATCGGCCAGGCCTACACCATCAGCGGAACGTTCACCCCAACGAGGACCCTCAATGTCACAACGCCGACGGCGGCGAACCTCGCCGCAGTTCTCGCCACCCTCATCTCCGACCTCCAGCGTGGCGGAACTTCCAAGTCCACCTGATCCCTCAGAGGTCCAGATTCGCTATGCGTCGACCGATGACGACGTTATCGCGATCCACCGCTTCCTGCTGATCGTCGCCATGCCGGCAATGCGCGGGCCAGCCAACCCGGTCAAGAGTCTCAACGAGATCATTCGCGTGACCAAGTACGAGGCCGCGATCATGGCCGTGCTCGGTGACCGTATGGTCGGCACCATGGGCATCATCAAGCCGACGTGGTGGTACAACGATGTCGAGTTTCTGACCGATCGCTGGCATTTCGTGCTGCCGCAATATTGGCACGGACCTGTCAACAAGGCGCTGATGACCGAGGCGCTGTCGATCGCGGCGGAAGCCGAGCTTGAGTTCGTCCACAACGGTAAATTGCGCGAGCAAAAGAGCGGTGCGTTTCTGTTGATGCCGCGCCTTTACCTCCCGGAATCCGCTACCCTGCCACAGGGAGACCACGATGTGCTTCGGCAATCAGACCACAACGTCAACTAATACTCCGACACCTAACGCTGGCGTTGCCAGCGCGGCCAACCAGAACCTCGACTTCGTCCAGAATCTCCAAAACAAGGGCTTCACGCCCTATTCCGGGCAGCAGGTTGCGAACTTCTCGCCGCAGCAGCAGTCGTCATTCGACATGACGAACAACATTGCGAACAACGGCACGGCACCGACTGCGACCTCCATGATCGACCAGTATGCCGGTGCTCCCGCGCAGAGCGTTACACCGCAAACGATCTCCTCGCAGATGTCGCCCTACATGAACCAGTACGTCATGCAGGCGCTGGCTCCGCAGCTTCAGCAAAACGACTGGCAGAACGCGGCGACGCAGCAGCAGACCAATGCAACGGCGACCGGCGGCGGGGCCTTCGGCGATGCCCGGACCGGCATCCAGCAGGCGCAGAACCAGCAGAACGCCAATGTCGCGCGCGAGGGCTTGATCGGCAACGCCTACAACTCCGCCTTCAATACCGCGATCGGGGCCGGCGCGCAGGACGTTTCGAACAATCTGACCGGGCAGACCACCAACGCGAGCCTAGCCGAGCAAGCGCTCCAGCGCTCGCTTGGCGGGGCCAATGCGCTTGAAGGCTTGCAGAACCAGCAACTCGGCGTCGCCGGGGCTCAGAATCAGATGGGCGCGCAGCAGACCGCGCAGCAGCAGGCCGGCCTTACTGCTCAATATAATCAGTGGCTTATGGCGCAGCAGTATCCATTCCAGACCGCGCAACTGCTCAACCAGACTACCGCGACCGGGGCGCAGGCGATGCCGGCTTCGACCACCAGCACGACCCAGCAGCCGAACAATTCGGGCTGGGCGCTCCTAGGGGCACTCGGTGGTGCCGCTCTAGGGATGCCGGGAGGCGGCACGTCGGCGCTTTCGACGGGCAGCGCTATTCCAGGGACCATCGGTCCAACGTCTGTCAATGGTGCGCCGCTGACCTATTCCGACTTCCGGCTCAAGGACGATATCGACGAGATCGGCACGCTCAAGGATGGCACGCCGGTGTTCTCGTTCCGCTACAAGGCCGACCCAACCAGGCGCAAGCAGATCGGCCTGATGGCGCAGGACGTGGAAAAGCGCGTTCCGGAGGCCGTCTTCAATGTGGGTGGTTACAAAGCGGTCGATCTCGGCAAAGCCACGGCGCTGTCGCGCGCGATGGCGGGGAGCATTTGAGCTATGGGCCTTTTGGACTGGTTGACGGAAAGCCTCGGGACCGCCGGATCGACCGGCGCCGGCATGAACGCAACCGATGCCGGTTCATCGCTGCCGCAGCAGTTTCCGAGCGGCACGCCGCCGACACCCCCGGTCGCACCGATCTCGGCCCCGCCGACGGTTCCGGATCTAGCCACGACGGATATTTCCGGAGGCATGCCGGCCGGCGCTACCAGGGCATCACCACCGATCCCGACACCCGTCGCGCGCCCACAGATGCCGCCGACGCCCCCAGGTGCACCACAGTCGCTCGCGCCGCCGACCCCGCCCCAGACCGATATCGGCCAGGCTGCCCAAGACAACCAGCCACCGCCGCCGTCGAGCAATATGAGCATCATCGGGCAAGCGCTCGGCCTCAATCCGAATAGTGACAAGGAGATGCGCGGCTCGCTCGCCGAAGGTCTCAAGAGCGTCGGCACCAACTGGAACAAGCCGGGCCTTGCCGCAGCCGCAGGATCCGCTGGTGCGGCCCTCAGTGGCGGCAACACCGCGCAGGACAAGATCACCGACCAGCAGGCGAAATATCTCTCCCAAGCCATCGCCGCGTCCAAGGCCGGCGACGAGCGCGCCGCGAACCAGGCGCTGACGAAGCTCCGCCTCGCCCAAGCCCAGCAAGCCATGACCGGCAAAGGCGGCAAGGACAGCGTGGTCAATTCCGATCAGCAGCTCTACCTGCGCGCGGTCGGCGCGACCAACCAGGACGGCCAACTCAAGCTGCTCAAGTTCCAATACGACAATGCCGTCAAGGAGTTCGGTTCCGATTCCCCGCAGGCCAAGGCCGCGATGACGGCGCATCAGAAGGCCTACGATGAGACGCTGAACGGCCACCTGTCGCGGATTGGCCTCGATCCGAAAAAGGCCGCCCAACTCGGCAAGATGCCCGGCCTCTCGCAGGACAATCCGGTCGGCAAGGAAAAGATGAGTTCGCAGAAGGCGTTCGATGATCTGCCGCCGGGATCATGGTTCACCAATCCGAAAGACGGACGCATTCTCCAGAAGCCCCTGACCCCACCGAGCGCAGCCGCGCAACCCGGAGGACAACCTGCACAGCAACCCGCCCCAGCAGCCGGCGGCGTGCCGATGCCCCCAGCGACGCCGAGCGCACAGACCGATCCGGCCATGGGTGCCATGGCGCAAGCTCCAGCCAGCGCGGCTGATGACGAAGAAGAGGACTGACCGTGGCGTTTGATGACGCGCTGATCGGCAGTGACGACTTCGACCCGAGCGCGGCATCGGAGGATCTGATCCGCCGGCTGAGCAAGGAGCCGTTGCCGGACACGCTCGACCCGCGCATGCTCAACACACGGCTGGCGCGCAAACTCAATACCGAGCCGCCGCCGGCCGCCGTCAAGCCGCCGAAAGCGCCAAAGGCCGATCTCGACTTTTCGTCGCAGGCACAGCCGGCCGACAATGCCGCGCCGAGCGAGGCGCTTGATTTCACATCCCAGGTCGAGCCGCCAGCCGCCACGCCAGCGCCGAGCATCGGCCTGACCGGCAATGCCGTCGCGCTGGCCAAGGGCATCCCCGCCGGTGCCGCGGCCGCGACTGGCGGCATCCTGAAAGGCGCCGCCGCGCTCTATGACAATGGCGTCCCCGCCGCGCCCGCGATGCCGCAGTACGATCCCACGGGCATGCCCCTGGGGACGCAGAGCGAGCCGACCGCGGCAATCCCAGCCAAGCCGTTGCAGGAGCGCCAGCTTTACAAGGCTGGACAGGCCGTTGAAGGCGCTGGCCCGACCATGACGCCGGCCGAAAAAGAGTCGATCGGCGGCCGCGTCGGACAAATGGCGGGCGGGATCGCGCCGTATGCCGCCGCGACCTTGGCTGGCGGCCCTGCCATCGGGATCACGGCGGGCTTCGTCGGGATGGCTGCCGACACCTACGGCAAGGTCTACGAGGAGGCCAAGGCCTCGGGCGCCGACGAGGACACCGCGCGCTCCGCCGCGAACAAATCGGCTCTCGTTGCTGGTGTTCTCGGCTCACTGCCCTTGGGCGTAGGCAAGTACGCCAAGAGCCTCGCCGCCAAGGTCGTCACATCGAGCGCGGCGTTCGCGACCGCAGGCGAGGCGCAGGAGGCCCTGCTCGAGCAGATCAAGAAGGACTACGACCCCAAGGCTGGTTACACCCTCGACCAGAAGCGCCTGATCGCCGAATTGATCCTCGGCGCTGGCATGGGTGGCCTGCATCATGCGTTCGAGCCCCGCCAGCAGCCGCAGCCGGCCGCAGCCGGGCCACAGCCCACCGCTGGCGCGCTCCCTGGTGGCGGTCCGCAGCCGAGCGCTCAGGCCGGCGCAGGACCGCAGGCGCGCGGCGGCGCGCAACAGCCCCCTCCCGGTAGTGCAGCCGGCCCGCAACCGGGCGGCCCAGGCCCACAACCGGGACCACAACCCGGCGGCGCGCGCGCCCAGCCACCCCCAGGTGAATCGACAGGACCCCAGCCGGGCCCACAGCCCGGCAAACCGCCGCCCGGCACTGGCACGGGCATGGGTCCGGACTTCACGATGGACGCGGCGACGCGTGCGAAGATGGAGCGGGTCTACAGACATTTCGAGCCGGGCAAAGATCCATCCGCGATGGCGGACCACGAACTCTACAACGCTGTGAATGAGCACCTCCGCGATACTTCGAACACTGGCTACACGGCCAAGCCAGAGACGGCGGAGGAGGCCGCCGCGCGCGAGGCGACGGCGACCCGCCGCGATGAGGATGAGACGCTCAAGAAAGCCGGCTGGACAGACGCTCACATTTCGTCGATGACCCCCGAGCAGCGCGCGCAGTACCTGGCGCGCGCGCGCGGCGAGGCACCAGCGCAAGAGCCGCCAAAGGCGAAACCTGCCGAGGCCGCGCCGGAAGAGCCCGCGACCACCGCCGAAGCACCTACGTCCGAATCTGACGTAGCAGCCGCCGGCACGCGCGAAGCCCCGATAGCTCCCAAGACCGCCGACGACGTGGTGGCGGCTCAAGCCGCGGAACCGACACCCGCGCAAGCAGTCGCGGGTAACTATCGCCATAGCCACGTTGAACTGCCGCAATTCGGCCTGACCGGAGACCACTCCATCAGCATCGAAACCGGCGTCGGGCAGGAGCGGAAGGGTGTCGACGCGGACGGCAAGCCGTGGTCCGTGACCATGACGCACGGCGCCTATGGCCGCTTGAAGATGACCACAGGCAGCGATGGCGAGCACTTGGACGCCTTCGTTGGCCCCTACCCGACCAGCCCCTACGCCTTCGTGATCGACCAGCACGACCCGAAGACTGGTGCCTATGACGAGCACAAGATTATGCTCGGCTACCGGACGCCGATCGACGCACTCCACGCCTATGCGCACTCTTACAACGACGCTGGCGAGGGGCGGATCGGCCACGTCACAGCCATGGGCCCCGACGAGTTCAAAGCCTGGCTGAAGACCGACACCACGAAGCCGCTGAAGCCGGGCGCTTTGCCGGCCCCCGAAGGAGCCGGCGCGCAGTCCTCTGCTGAGGCTTCGGTAGAGGGCGCCATTCCCGAAGTCCCGAAGGCGACCGAAGTCGCCAAAACAAAACCGGCTGGGTCGAACGTGGGTTCGGACCAGCCGCTTTCGTTGCTCCAATTTATCGCCTCAAAGGGCGGAATCAAGGCGCACCCCGAGCTTGATGCCATCGGTTTGACCGGTGTCCACAGGATTCAGGTACCCGGACGGAAGGGGTTTTTCGGGACGGTGCGACCGTCTGGGATGCCGCTCGACCGCATGCGCGAGGCCGCCGAAGAGGCCGGCTACCTCAAGGGCGAGGGCCAAAAGACCTCTACCGTCCGTGACTTGCTGGACGCGATCGATACCGAGCTCCGCGGCCAGAAGAAGCATGCCGAGGGCGAAGAGGGCGCCAAGACCAAGCGGGAGACCGAGGCCGCCGCCGAGCGCGAGCAGCACGATCGCGAGCGCCACGAGAGGGACTACGGCGAGGCCGAGAAGGCGATCGACGCCGAATACCCGAACACGCCCGGCGATCTGCGGGCGCGCGCGGCCAAGGTCATGGTCGACGAGGGCGCGGACGTCGACTCGGCCATGGAGACGGCCGCGATGCGGCTCGTTGGGGAGGACGGCGACTACGGAGAGACAGAAGACACGATCAAGGGTACATTCGGGAAGGAGTCGATCAATGCGGTTCGAGCCGAATCAACACATGGAAATGGCAAAGCGCCTGCACGAGCGGGCGAAGAAGAGCGACGACCCGATCAAGGCGAAGAAGCAGGCCGCACTGGCGAACGTGTTCCGGCTGCTGGCGCGGAAGGCCGCGAAGCAAAGCCAACCGAACAAATAGTCAATGCCGACATGGATCGGCAACTTGAGGCCGAACCTAACGATTGGTGGCAACTTGTTCTGAAGGATAAGGATCGCAAGGACGCACTTGATCGGGCTGGCATCACTGGCGTTTCGCCAAAAGCAAAATGGAATGATCTGAATAAGGCCAATCAGAAAAAGCTGATCGAGGTTCGAAAGGACATTTTCTATGGCCGGCCGACGCTTGCGACTGAGCGCGGCGTCGAAGGCAAGCCCCAACTCGTCATCCCCGGGACCGAGAAAGCATCCAGCGCCACGATGGCGAAGCGCGCCGCCGCCGCGCCGCTCAAGCCGAAGACCGCGCAGAAGCCGATGGATGTCGGCATGTTCGGCACCGAGAAGGATCAGACGGACCTCCTTGATGCGCTCACCTCTCCAGCGCCAAAAACTCCGTCAGCATTTGATCGCTGGTTCGGCGATAGCAAGGTTGTCGATGCCGATGGTCGACCGACCGTTGTCTATCATGGTGCTCCGAATTTTGAACACGAAGGCGGCACACTTGGCGGCTTCGATGTATTTGATCGCCTTGCGACTACACGCATCATTAAAGGTCGCAAGCCGGGAATGGATAATGTCGGCAGTTGGTTTAGCGATCTTGCCGACAAACGTGGCGCCGAAATGTACGCTGGCAGCGAAGGATCAATCTATCCAGTCTATTTGAGCATCAAAAATCCATTCAGGCCGAAGTCATTTGATGAATACCTTGCCACCGCGCATGCGGCATCTGGAAGTCCAATTCGTACGAAAGCGGATGCCCGTAAGGCTGGCATCCCCTTCGGTCGTGGCATTGATCCAGAGGCAATGCGTGCGTGGCTTAAAGACAAAGGATACGATGGCATCGCCTTTCCGAAAGGTACCGTTGACGGCAGCCATCAATCAGTTTGGGTCGCGCTAGAGCCAACGCAGATTAAATCTGCAATCGGAAATTCTGGCGCGTTCGATCCAAACAATCCAAGCATCATTGATGCCACTCGACGGATCGAGAAGGCGCTCGGTCCCGACGCCGAGAAGGTCGCACAGGTCGACATCGCGCGCGCGGCCGAGATCATGACCGAGAACAAGGGCATGCAGCCCGCTGCCGCGTTCGGCCGCGCCGTGGTCGAGAGCGCCGTCAACCAGGGCTTCATCACCAAGCAAGAAGCAGAGCAAGCCTATGGCAAAGAAGTCGACGTACTATTCCCCGGAGGCGAAGGGGCACCTCGCGGCGGCGCACCTGCTGAGCAAGGCGGCGCCGCACCTGGCGAAGTCCGCGCCGGTGGTCCAGAGGAAAATCGCGAGCTTCCGCGCGGCGGCGAAACTGGCGAAGGCAGAAACACCGAGCCTGCCCGTGCCAAAGCCGCAGCCGTACCAGCCACCGGCAAACCTGAAGCCGCCGAGCAGCCAACCGCCGGCCGGAATGAACCCGCTGGGGACGAAGCCGGCAACGCCGCTGGACAAGAAGTTGCCACCGTTGCCCAGCCTGTAGGGCCATATACGATTGCCGAGCATCGCGACATCGCAAAGCGGATCAATGCTGGCGAGATCACTGCCGACGAATTAAAGGCTGCGTTTGAGCGGGCGCGCGCGGGAGAGGCTGATATCCGCGCCGAGCTGAACAAACGCACCATCGCTCAACTCGCCCCGCGCGGCGCCGGCAGCATGACCAAGAGCCGCCTGGTTGACGAGATCTACAGTCGAATGCTCGGACAGTTCGCGGTGCGCGGCGGCTATTCGTGGTCGCCGATGTCGGAGAAGCTTGAAGATGCCATCGCGCGCGAGGTGGCGAAGACTACCGATGAGGATATCAAGAAGGCAGCGGAGAAGCGCGCGGAACGTGCCGAAGAGATCAAGCAGACCTATACCGATCCAAAGACTTACGCCGAGTTCGAATCGTTCATTCGCGTGCGTGGTTTCGACAAACTGACGCCGGAACAGCGCGTGCGCTACGACGAAATCGTGGCAGAGCGCGGTCGAGAGGATCGTGAACGCGAGCAGGCCAAGAAGGCTGTTGTCGCAAAGGTCGATGCAGATGTCGGTATGGAGATGGTCGAGACCAAGCACACTCAAAAGGGGCATGATCTCTTCGTGGTCAAGATGGCCGCGCGTGTTCCGGAAGAGACTTACAAGGCGCTGGCCAGCGCAGCGAAGAGGCTTGGAGGCTACTATTCGAGCTACACCAAGGGTGGCGCCGTTCCAGGTTTCCAGTTTACGACCAAGGAAGCCGCCGACGCCTTCATGGCAGTCCGCCATGGCGACGTGAGCCGCGCGCCGATCATCGAAGCAAAAAAGGAAGAGCGCCTTGAGGGCGCAGTCGATAATCTCCGTAGCCAAGCCGAGACGTTGGAGCGCGCCGCGAAAGAGTCGGATGAGCGTGACCGGCTCGTCAATACGGCGCGACGCGCCAACATGGCGGCGGGAGCTGAAGCAAAGGCCGCTGCCGACAAGGCGCTCGCCACCTCCATGCGCAATCTCGCCAACGCGATCGAGTCGGGCGAGGCCAAGCATCTCGGCTGGCTGCGCACGCGCGCCGATGTCGAGATGTTGGATCGGCTGTTGCGCCGCGCAAAGTATAACTGGATCGAGGGACAAAAGCCTGCAGGTCATGGCGAGCGGGAAAAGCTTCGCGAGAAGGCCGTCTCTGCCGAGATGGTCGATGCTGCCAATTATCCATTCCCATCATCTCATGTCGAAGATGCCGACAAGATGGCACGCGCAGTCGTTGGCGTGAAGGGCGTCACCATGGCGGCGAAGCGGTTGCTGAAGGACGTTCGTCTCGCAGTAAGCCGGAAAGACTGGCGCGTCGAAGCGCAGACGCTCGGCGCACTGGAGGACCTGCGCACGGTTGCTGAGGCCGCCGCCAAGCAAAAGGGCATGGAATATACGGCGAAGACGGCGCTGGAAACCTTTGACGACTACAATCGTCTAAAGCGGTTCGGCATCAACAACCTGCCATCCTTGCGCGCGGCGCTTCGCGAGTTCCTGGATCACCGCGGAAGTGCGGCGAAGGCCGATCCGGTCAAGGCAGCCGAGCGCGCCCTGGTCGGCCGCAAGATCCCCGGATATTTTCCGACGCCTCCGGAATTGGTCGACCGCATGATTGACGCGGCCGATCTCAAGCCTGGCATGAGGACGCTTGAGCCGTCCGCTGGCAAGGGCAATATTGCCGACAAGCTTGCGCCGATTGTGGGTGCGGATAATCTCGACACGATCGAACCTGTTGTCGATCTAAGATCGATCCTTGAGGCCAAGGGTCATCGTGTGGTTGCTTCAGACTTTCTGGATATGGGAGATCGCGGCTTTACTTATGGCGATGTTTACCGCGCGCCAGATGGGACGCTCGGTATCATGCGCGGTAGTGGAGGCATAGGAAGCAATCGAGTTGGGTTCGATCCTATTGATGCCAATGGGGATGCTGATTCGCGAACGAGTCGCTGGTACAATCGGAATGAATTAGAGCCGGTAGAAAAGCGCGGATACAATAGTGAATACGATCGCGTTCTGATGAATCCGCCGTTCGAGAACGGTCAGGATGTGACGCACGTCTATAAGGCGTTCGACATGCTCAAGCCTGGCGGTCGTATCGTCGCGATCATGTCCGAGCACCCGTTCTTCGCCAACGACAATAGATCGCAGACCTTCCGCAGTTGGCTTGCAGCAAAGGGGGGCACTTCGGAGAAGCTTCCAGAAGGATCATTCGAGACGAGTGAGCGCTCGACCGGCGTCAACACGCGCCTCGTGGTGATCGACAAGCCGAAAGCGCCGGGCCAAGACATCCTCGACTCCGACCTGCCGCGCGGCGAGGCGGCACAAGCCTACGTGCTCGACCGCGGGCGCACGACCGGCAATGAACACCTTGTCGTCATCGACCGCGACGGCAAGATCGTGGAGCGATCGGAGGGTACGCACAACTCGCTGCCGTTCCCCAAAGCACTACAGGACCTCCTTCGCGATCCTGATAGTGATTTGGTCGGCCACCACAATCACCCGAAGAGCAGAAGTTTCAGCAACAGCGATATCGTCGCTGCCTCTGCACCAGGTATGCGCACTATCTGGGCGCATGGCCACAATGGCAGCATCTACCGCGCCAATATGACACCGGAAGCGCGGCGCGTTCTTCCGATCGACATGAACAAGTCTTTCGGCATGGTGCAGAGGCTTTGGTATGCCATCGAGCAGGGCGTTATTGGTGTCATGCGCGCAAATGCCGATCTCACCAATGAAGATTTGAGGTCGGATGCTCAAGCCAGCATCTCGCACCTTGTAAACCAAGCGCTCGGTGACGCTGGTATTATCAACTATGAAACCAACTTCGAAACGCCGCCTTCCATTTTGGCCATCAAGAACCTATCTGATTTCTTGAAGCGTGCGGCGGACATGGCACGAAAGGAACTGTTCCGTGAGCACCAGCAAGCCAGCCCTGACGCACTTGACCGACGACCCGAGTCCACTCGACACCCTGGAAACGTGGGAGCGTCATTTGACCGAGCTTCGGTCGCAAAGTCCGTCAACGGTGGGGGACGGCCAGATCAGGCACGCGGAACAGGTCTTGGCGAAGAAGAGCCGCGAGGACTGAATGAGTCGGAAGTAGATCGTAAAGCCAGAGCAGAAGCTCAAGGTTTTGATACCAATAAAGTTTGGTATCATAAGACAAATTTGCAATTCGATAGATTCTTGCCGAATGCACATTTTGGAACTGCCGAGCAAGCAAACATGCGCGCGGTATCTTCGCCGTCAAGCATCATTCCAGTTTATCTTCGTCTTCGCGATCTAGCAAAAATGAAAGATACAGGATCGTGGGATCCAAAGAAATTTAAAAAACTTTCACGACAGGGATATGATGGTGTCGTCTATTTAAATAGATACGAAGGTATTCCACCGAAAGCATTTGAAAGGGCACATAATCTTGATCAATTGTCTGATGCTGAATTTAAAAAACTTATTCCAGAAGCACAAGAAAGTGTGATTGTTTTTGATCCAAAAAATATCCGATCTAAGTTTGCAACATTCGATCCTGAAGATCGCAGCGGTAAGCTTCTTGCTGAGCCCGACCATCCTTTTGATCAAAATCGGCCGATCATCAAGACCGACAATAACCCGCCGGAAGAGTTACCCTATGAGCGTCAACTCGATCGGCTCGAACACCCTCCGGAACCGACCGAGCTTCCCGACCACAGCGTCACCCTCGGCGTATGGGGCGACGCCTCCAAGGTCATCAAGGAGTTCAAGCACTTCTGGACCTCGACCTTCCAGCCTGAGTTGGTGTCCGATCGCGCCTTGATGGCCGATCCGCTGTTTGCGCGCTATCGCTCGGCGCAGGCGCAGGAGAAAGACGCGGTCATTCGGCAAAGCGAGAAGGAGTGGAACTATTGGAACAAGCGCGGCGATGCCGAGCGTATTCGCTTCATCGATGATGTCGAGACGGCGGTATTCGGCCGCGTGCCGGCGGACCCGGTACAGGCGGCGATGGCGCGGCGCTACCGGGCAATGCTAGACGCAAATTGGGCACTGGAGAAACGATACGGCTCGCAGGCGGCGTTTGTCGAAGATTATTTCCCCCACATCTGGGAGCGGCCGGCCGACTGGCGAGCCTTCGCCGAAGCCAAGAGCGCTCAAATGGGGCCAACTTGGTTTCAGAAAAAACGTACCATCGACTATATCACCGACGGGTTGGCTGCAGGGCTCAAACTCAAGTATACCAATCCTGTGGACATCATCGTCCACCGGCTCATGTCCGGCGTGGATATGCGCCAACGCATGGAATTGCTTTATCAACTGAAGAACGAAGGTCTCGCCTGGGAAGGTGCACACGGCGGCGCACCGCTGATCGATCGCGGCTGGCGCCCGATCAATGCGCCCGACCGCAAGCAGTGGGTGATTCATCCCGACGTGCAGCCGCTCTGGAAGAACGCCGTCGAGGCCAAGGGGCTATGGCAGGACGAAGGCTTGGGCGGCTCGATCTTCCGCGGCTGGATGTCGTTGAAGAACGCATGGGTACCCGTCAAGCTCGCCTGGTCCGCCTTCCACCCGTTGCACGTCCTGCACATCAACTATTCGAACGGCATGGGGCAGGGCTGGGACAACCTGACCAAGGGCCGCGATCCGATCGGCGCGCTCAAGGCGGTTGCCAAGGGCTTCGTCGGGCCGATGATCAGCGCGCCTGGGGCGACGGCCGGCGCGCTCGTGGGAACCGCGCTGGGTTCGACCGTCGGCATGCCGGGCTGGGGTGCCATGGGCGGCGCTATCGCGGGCTCTGCGGCCTTCGGCGCGGCCAAGCGCCTCGGCATTGCCAGGGACATCCAGACGGCCGGCAAGGAGGCGCGCGAGGCCTGGTCGACCCGGCCAAGCCAGCAGACGGCCGCCCAAAAGGCCGTGGTCGCCCTCATGAACGACGGCGGCTTCGTCCCGCAACTCTCAGAGCAGCTCAAGATCGGCGCCAAGCGGCAACTCGCCGTGGCCTTCCAGAAGGCGCTTCGCGGCGAGGCCAAGCCCGGCGACTGGCTCAAGATGGTCACGCAATCGATGCGGCGCGGCCTGGAGATCATGCAGGCCCCGATCTTCGAGCGCTGGATCCCTGAGCTGAAAGCCGGCGCCTACCTCGAGGCAGCCTCGGCGCTGATGAAGCGCCAGCCCCAACTTTGGACCGCGCACGCCGACCGCCGGCTTGCGCTCCGCGCGATCTCGAAACAGATCGATGGCCGGTTCGGCGAGATGTTCTACGGCGCTCTGTTCTGGAATCGATATGTCAAGGACACGGGTATCGGCTCGTTCCTGTCACTCGGGTGGAATTACGGCTTCGTCAACCAATTCGGCGGGGCGGCAATGGAGGCGGTCACCCGGCCGGCGGGGCTTTTCCCGCCGCTCAAGCCGAGCGCGCCGCGGCGCCAGATCAGGGACGCCACCAACAAGATCGCGTTCGCCATCGCCTACATCGCCTCGGCTGCGCTGATCAATGCGCTGATGACGAAGCTCATGAGCGGAGACAATCCGGAGGGGCTCGATTACATTTTCGCGCGCACCGGCGGATTGAACCCGGACGGCTCGCCGCGGCGCATCACCAACATGTTCTATCTCCGCGAAGTCCCGATGCTGCTCAAGCACATCCAGGAGCGCGGCGGCAACGTGCTCTCGGGCATGGGCGAGATGGTCTGGAATAAGCTGATGTTCGAGCCCTTCCACGAGTTGCTGAACAACCGAAACTACTACGGCTACAACATCTGGGATGAGAACGCGCCGATCTACAAGCAGGCTTGGCAGGCCCTCAAGCACACGATGGGCGACCAGAACCCGATGTCGATCACCGGCGCGCAGCAGGCCGCCCGGTTATCAGGCCGTGAATTTCCGGGGATCAGGGAATCCTACGAGCACCCGGATAGGTTGCTGGATGCTCTCCGCGCAAAAGGTGTGGATATGAGCCTGCTCGGGTTCGGCCCGGCACCATCCTACGTTGAAAAATCAGCGATGCAGAACCGGATCGGCTATCTTTACCGGGAGCACGTTGCGGCCGTTTCCAAGCCCCAGGCGGACGAGGAAAACTCCCGCGAGAAAATGGCGGTCAGGACCGCGATCATGATTGCGAAGCGCGACAAGGATCAGGACATGCTCGGCCTCGCCCGCGAGAAAGGCAAGGAACTCGGGATGTCGCCGAAGTATATGGCCGACATCGGCAAGACGCCGACCGATGTGTATCTGTTCTCCCGCCTTCCGGAAGACGACCAGCGCTCGCTGCTCCACGGCGCGACGCCGGAAGAGACCGATCGCTATCTCCGCCACGCCCATTTGAAGGTCCGACAAGAGATCAACCGCGCCCGTTACGCCCCGCAACCGCAACCGCAACCAGCCGAGTCCCGGCTGTAGGCAGGATCTCCAATGACTGATTTGATCGCGCTCAAGGTCGCCAACGCCAAACGCTGGGCGTCGGCGAAGACCACCAGGGATTTCACCGCCGTCGCAAAGCGGCTTGTCGCGCCCTTCGCGAAGGGCAGGTACCAAGACGTACAGGATCGTACCGCCGTCCCCTGGTGGGTGATTGCCGTCATCCACGAGCGCGAGGCATCGCAGCGATTTGATACGCAGCTCGGCCAGGGTGACCCGCTCAACGAGGTCTCGCGCCATGTTCCGACTGGCCGCGGGCCGTTCAAGACATGGGAGGATGGCGCCATCGACGCTCTGGTTAACTGCGCCCCGCATGCTGCGCTCAACAAGGACTGGAGCGCAGCCGGCGCGATGACGCTGCTCGAAACCTACAATGGCTTGGGCTACGCCAACCACGGTGTCCCGTCGCCCTATGTGTGGTCAGGCACAGATCAATATCGTTCCGGGAAATACGTGCGCGATGGCGTCTTCGATCCGAACGTGATCGACAGCCAACTCGGCTGTGCCGGCCTCCTGATGGAGATGATGAAGCTCGACCCGAACATCACGTTCACGGGATCGATTGTTCAGCAGCCGACGCCGCGGCCGACTCCGGTCCCGCCAGTCGCGCCTCGTCCGACCGCCCCGCCGCCGCCATCGATCAGCCATCCCGCCAGCGGATCGATCGGCGCTTCCATCGCATCTCTGTTTTCCGCAATCCTGTCGATTTTCAAGAGGAAATGAACATGACCGTTTTTTTGCTGATGCTGATCGTCCCCGGCCTCGTCTGTTGCTACGCCCTTATCCTGCGCCCGGTGCTGCGCAAGGTGCCGGCGCTGGCGAAGTTCTACAACGAGGCCGATGGTTTCTGGGCTACCGTCTGGGCCTACTGCGGCAACTCGGCGACCATCGCCGCGCATTACGTGGTCGGCGGCATCGGCGCCGGCTTCGCGTTGCTCGATCCGCTCGCAAGCGCGCTCGGCGATCCCGGTCTCAAGGACCAGATCACGAGCGCGCTGGCCGGCAATCCAAAGGCTGTGGGCTACGCCATGATTGCGATCTCAGTCATCACGATCGCGGCGCGGCTGCGGTCGATCGCGAAGGGTTGACCCGATGTGGATGACCATAATCGGCTTCCTCGGTGGCCCCGTCATCAAGGGGCTGATCAGTGCGTACCAGCTCCACCTGACGGCGACCACGACCGACAAGCAGACGGCCGCCGATCTCGCCGGCAAGGAGGTTGCCGCACAGACGGCGGAGACCAACGCCATCACGCAATATCGAATTGCCGAACTCGGCTACTGGTATGAGCCTGACAAGTTGATGGGGTATTTCGTCGCGCTCTACTTCGGAAAGCTTCTGGTTTGGGACAAAGTTCTGGGGCTCGGAACTACTGACCCGCTCGCCGGCTGGGCTTCTACTACTGCAAATCTCGTGGTGTCATTCTACTTCGCGCGCCGCGGCTTCGAAAACATTGCGAAAATCATCAAGCGATGACCACCGAAATCGAGATCAGATTTTCAGAGCACCCCGGCTTCTTCCATTGGGGCACGGCGCGGTTTCAGGAAGGGTTCTGGCCGGATCACGTCGATGGCAGGACCGCAGACGGCCGATGGGTCGGCGCGCACTTCGCTGGCGTGAAGTCAAACCCAGAGGGTTATGATGCCGCCACCGTCAGCCGGACATTGATCCTCCGCATTCCGGCGACTGTCGCGCAGAAAGCCGCCTTTGATTTGTTCCTCGAGGCGCAGGTCGGCAAGTCGTACGATTTCAAGTCGCTCATTGCCTTCGCCTTCAATCGAGACTGGCAGGAACCGGATGCCTGGTTCTGCGACGAACTCATAGCTGCCGCGCTTGTCGCCGCCGGCAGGTTCCCGAAACTGGATATCCCGCTCAATCGCCTGACCCTGCGCGATCTCTATGGCATCGTTTCCGGCATACTGCTCGAGGCGGGGTGATGGCTGACAGCTTTCTTGGACTGGATTTCAAGCTGATCGTTGCCGGCGCAGGCGGCGGGGTCTCTATCATCTATGCCTTGAAAAAGCCGGCAGCGTGGGAACTGATTGCCGGATTGGTGGTTGGTGGGTTCACAGCTAACTATCTCACGATGCCGATTTCCAGGGTGTTCCCGTTCTCATTCATTCCGGCCGACTATATCCTGTCGATTGCGTTCTGCGTTGGTATCGTCGGCAAGTGGGTTTGCAAAATGGTTCTGGAATACGGGAAGGCAAAAATGCGTCTCAAGAAAGAGTAGAATGCCTTGTAGCACTCTCCCCATCTGGATCACCTACGCGACCAGAGGTGTATTAGTGACCTGCGCAATCCTCGTGATCGTGCTCATGCAGAAAGCAGAACATGACAAATCGATTGGCAGGGTCGACTCAAAAACGCTTCGCGCCGCGCGTCGCTTTGCGTTCTGGGCGATAGCCCTCTGTGTGGTGGCTGTACTGTTGACCGATGGCAACCCGATCGCTCAGTTGATGCTATACATATCGACGGGGGCAATTCTGGTGGTCGACATTATCGCGATGATTTTTCGGCCGCCGGCAACCGGGTTAAAGACTTCGAATGTCTTCAAGGAATCGGCCCCAATGCGGCAATTGGCGGCACTGTTCCGCCGCAGGACCTTGCCGTGATAGCGTAGATCCGCACACAAGCTTCCCGCGACTCGGCCGCCTGTTCATTCAGGCGGCCTTTTTCTTTGGGGTTTAACTCATCTCGTCTTGCCATAATCCCCTACGGCAATCCTCCCAATATAGTCGGCAACTCAAGCACCATCGAGACCAATCACCCTCTGTCGGTGCAGAGCATGTCTCACATTGCCACTTCGATTCCTGCTGATCGATCGGCACTTGATGCATTCGATATTTGTGTTCGCGCTTCTTCATGCCTCTTACTGCCCTTGCGTTGTGATCTCCGCCGCCTGCTCGTCCTGCTGCCCCTCATCCTCCTGCCATTCGCGAGCGCTCTTCACGATCTCCTCGGCCTCGCGTGAAAGCATGCCGATGCTGGACATGGCGGTGGCGAGCCGGATCAGCTTGCGGACGGCAATCCGCTCGTTCTGCTGGCTGATCCGGAGTTGGTCGAGCAAGAGCCCATTGCGGTCGTTCAGGCGATCGATAAGCCGCGCCTGATCCTCGGCCTTGTGCTGCAAGACCTCGAAATCGGAATGAAGTTGGCGCATCTCGGCCAGCGCGTCGGCGCGCTGCTCGACCCTGGAAACGGGCCGAGCGTAGGCTTGACGGGTCGTGATGTCGGTCATGGTATCACCTTCTTGCGTTTCGGGAACGGTCGGGACGGAATCTTCGCGCGCCGCTCTTTCGGCGGCCTCGGCCTCGGCGCGCGTTTGGGCTTCGGTTTGCCGCCGGTGCCACCGTATTCGGCGTAGAGTTTAGCGGCGATGTCGAACGGATTGCGTTGGTAGAGCGTCCAAAATTGCGCCTCGTTCATGCCGTGCTGTTCTTCGTGATGCTCTCGGCACAGCGGCGTCGCATATCGGTCGTCAGGCTTCTTGCCGAGGGCGCGGAAGCCGATCCTGATGTGGGCCGCCTCGACCGGCGACGCGCCGCACAGGCAGCAGGGCTTGGTGTGGAGGAAGCGTAAAAATCCAGAATCGTGAAGCCGCGGCCTGCTCATTTAATTTCGACCTCGGCAAACATGCCGGCATCGCCCTTGATCCGGCGCTCTGCCATCGTAATATTTGCGGGATTTAGTTCGACGCCGATGCAATCGCGCCCAAGACGCGATGCCACCATCGCGGTTGTTCCCGCACCGAGGAATGGATCAAGCACGATGCCGCCGACAGGACAGCCGGCAAGGATGCAGCGCCGCGCGATCTCATCAGGCATCACAGCATAGTGGGCTTCTTTGAATAATGCCGGTGCTACGAACCAGACGTTGCGCATCATGACGGGCTTGGCTTGCTGTTCCTTTTTATCCATCGCGTCCCAGCGATCATTGAAGCCAGCATGCCGCCGACCATGGCCGCGCTGCTTATCCGCGTTCACACCAACCGCTTTCATCGCTCCGTTGGTCTTGCCTCCGCCGTTGGCTCTATGGCTGCCGGCTTGCGCTTGCAGGTCTTGGGCTGTTCGAACCAGTGAGGATTCGCGGGGCGGTGTTTTTATAGCATCGAAGTCCGACCAATAAATGCGAGATTTTGAAAACTGGAAAATCATCTCGTAGCTAGAGGTGCAGCGATCCTCTTGTGAGCCAGGCATTCCGTTCGGCTTAGCCCAAAAGACGGCGTCGCGCAGATACCATCCGTCGGCGCGCAAAGCGAACGCAGTCAGCCACGGAACACCTATCAGGTCTTTTGGTTTATAGCCTTCCGGCGGCTTTACCCATTGCCGACCGATCACGCCTTCGTCGACAGCATCCTTTTGGAAGAACTGACGTGAACCACGGTTAGTTGACTGCTTTTGGTGAGGACTCTCATCGGGATTGCCGCCGCGCCCTGATGCGGCATAGCTATCTCCTAGGTTGAGCCAAAAGATGCCATCATCACGTAGCACACGCCTCGCCTCGCGGAACAGGCTCACAAGCTCAGCAACGAACGCTTCCGGCGTCTCTTCCAAGCCGATCTGTCCCGCAACGCCATAGTCCCGCAAGCCGAAGTATGGCGGCGACGTCACCACGCAATGCACAGACTCGTCCGGCAGCGTTCGCAGCACGTCTCGACAATCACCCTGCAGGATCTGAACTGTCATCGCACGTAGTCCTGATACCGCTTGTCCGCTGCCCGCTCGTTGTAGCGCGCGAGGAGGTCTTGGCGATCGGCCGAGATCCACGTCGCCAACAGGTTCACCGCCTTGTCCATGAACGCGTCGAATTCTTCGGCCGTCATGCCGTCCACGAATCGCATGGACTTCGCCTCGATCACGATCCGCCCGTCGACATCAAGATATGTGTTCGTGTGCCCGAGTCGCTTCAGCGCGTCCTTGCGGATCACATCGACATCCAGATCCATAGCCTCGGCGACGATGGCGGCGAGGGAGAAGAAGAGGCGATGCTGGCGCGCGTTGCGGGCGCGCACGACCTCCGCCATCACCTCGCTGCCATCTTTGATTTTCGCGAGCGCGGCGATCGACTCCTCGTCGGTCGCCATCAGCATCACACCGGCCTTCTGGAGAATTATTCGGCTCACTCCGGAGCCTCCTGGATACGCTTGAGGTGCGCCTTGGTGATCTCCATCGCGCGGGTCCACGCCTTCTGATCGACCTTCCCCTTTTCCGGCATCATGAGCCGCGTTTGCTCTTCGGCGAGCGAGGCCGTATCCTCGCAGCCTGAAAAGGCGTTCTCCAGCGACTTGAGCCATTCCTCGGTTTCATCCGGCGGGGCCGGCGCGCGGCGGTCGAGCATCGGCGGGATATCGAGGCCATCGTCCTTTGGCAGAGGCTTGTCGCCTGGGAAGTCGTCGACCGGCGGATTGTCCTGCTTTGCAGGTTCGGTCTTGGGTTCTTCTTTGACCACCTCTTGCTTGGTCTCCTCTGGAGGCGGCGGAGCGCGCCGCTGCACCGTTGCTGGCTCGGCCGGCGTCGGCTCGATGTCCTCCTGCTCTTCCCTGATCGCCAGACCCTTGAGCACGTCGGAGAACACGTCGCGCAAGGGCCAGCGAGCTCGCATCTTGAGCATGCGCTTGGTGTAGGTCTGCCAGGGACCTTCCTTTGCGAGTAGGCCGGCCTTCTGGGCATCGGCCATCGAGAAGTCGCTCTTGACCGGCTTCGGCTCGCCCTTGCGCTTGACCACGCAAATGGCCTTCATGTTCGGCTTGTCCTCGTTCTCGTAGTACTCCTCCATGTATTCGAGGAGGCCGGAAGCCCGCACGAGACCGATGGCGCCATCGCCGTAGATGGTCGGCTTGCCATTGATGACGGCGATCGCCTGGAGGGCATTCATCGGCGTGAGGCCGACCTCCATGCCGTGCATGATCGCAACCATCGCCTTGGGGATAGTGTTCAGCGTCCTCGGCGCCATCCCCGCCTCGACTACGACGCGCGCGATCCTGTACGCGCCATCGAAGTCGACCGGGACGAGCGCCCGCGGCGTGGCGCCGGCCATGATCGGGACGCGCGTCGATTGCTGGACTGCCGGAAGATTCTGTGCCTGCTCGTTGCTGTCAGTGTCGGTCATCGGTTGTCCTTTATCGCGTCATAATCTTTTGCATGGTGAACAGTCGGTGCCGGATCAAAGCCGTTGTCCAGCATGTAGCGGAAGCACAGCGCGGCGAGCCGGGCATCTTCAAGGCCGCCGTGGACCTTGCCTACCGTAACGCCACAGAAGTTGCAGAAGTCCGTCAGCTTCGGCCAGCCTTTCTGACTGCCGCCGGCCTTGACGATCTCGCGGCCGATCGATTTGGCGAAGTCGCGGGCGGTGCGCATCAGGCAGAGGTTCGGCGTGATCTCGAAAAGGTCGTCGCGGCCAGCGCGGCGAAACTCGGATCGCATCAGCTTCCCGTCGAACTGAGCACCGAATGCCACCATCGGGCGGCCGGCGCGGATGTGCAGATCGTAGAAGTCCAGCACCTCCTTGATCGGAACGCCCTCCGCGCGAAGAACCTCGTCCGTGATGAGGTTGACCGCCGTGGTTTCAGGCGTCATCGACCAGTCATCGGGCAGGATGTAGCGCTGAAACTCGCTCTCGATCTCGCCGGAATCGTCGAGCAGGATCGCCGCAAACTCGGCAATGCGAGGCTGGCCTTCGGCATCGGCTGGACGCTTGTAATCCATCAGGCCATTGGTCTCGATATCGATCAGAATGTAGGGCATCAGCGTCTCCTCATGGGGTTTGAGTAATCATATTTTCCGTAACTCCAAAATCCGGACTCAGCCGGGCGGCGCTCGACCCAGCGCAGCCATGCCCATTCCCATGTGAGCAATCTTACCGGAAACCAAGCAAACCAGAGTTGCCACATCAGACAAGTCCTTTGCGGGTTGAAATACCGGGAACATCGCGGCCGGCGCGGACCGCTGCGAGCGCCAATGTCTTGAGCAAGATTTGGACCTCGGCCGTATCCTTGAAGTAGCCGAACAGCGCGGCAAAATCGATCGGCTGGGTTTCGTCGAGGAAGATTTTGTCGATCTCCTTGAGCTTGCCCTTGCCATAGGTCGGCTTCAGCGGCGCCGGGGCTGGTGGCACCGCTGAAGCCACGGAAGCCACCGGAGGGACTTCCGCCTCGGCGACGACCGGAGGCGGCTCCGGTTCGCCGCGAGCTATCGCGCGATCGGCCGCGCGCTCATTCTCTTCGTGCTCCAGGCGCACGCGCTCGGCCTCGACCGCAGCCTCGGCGGCGGCTTTCGCGGCTGCCTGTGCCTGCTCAGCCGCGATCCGCTTGCGCTCCTTGTCGCGCCATGTCAGGAGCTTGGTCCCCATCGCCTTTTCTTCCGCATCGGCGCGCGCGACCATCGGGTTCCAGATGGCATAAAGGCGCGAATACTCGTTGTACGGCGGCTTATATGCCGCCTCGCCATCGCGCTTCGCGGCCAACCGCAGCTCGGCCAGCCGGTTCTTGATGCCGAGCCCCTGCTCGGCCTCCTTCTCGCTGGCGATCGTGAAAGCCTTGGCGACGCCGCACGCGCTGTCGATCGCCTGGGCATGCTGGACCTCGAGCGGCAATTCCTCTTCCGGATTGTTGTCGGTCTTCTCGACCTCGCGGTTGGCGGCGGGGATGGTCGCTTCAAGTTGCTCGGCCTGCGAATCGGGCCAAGGCTTGCCCTCTTCAGCGATCGCCTTGTAAGTCGCATAGGAGATCGGATGCTGCACGCACCAAGACCAAATGGCATCAAGATCATGCGGCGACACTTTTCGCATGCCAGCGCCAGCGCCGATTAGGCCGACAAGTTGGCCGTTCTCAACCCAAAGCGCAATCGGTATCCAATCGAGCACTTCGTTGCGGCCGTTTGGCAACTTCTTGGTGATCGGCTTGCGATAATAACCTTCATCTTCCGCGTCTGGAGACGTGAAACTAGGAACCGTCAGGACTTTTTGTCCGGCCTCTTTTTGCGCAAGTCTGGCTTGCCATTTGGTATAGGTCACTTCAACCCCCTGAGATGCATGGTCTTGATCATGGCGTGGACAATGATGCGGGTTTCCTGCGCGAGCGCTGGGCTGCGATATTCCGGGTGCTCCCAATGCGCTTGCGCTTCGGCAAGCGTGAAGTGTCGGCAGCCAGCCTTGACCATGGGTTCGGTGTCGGCGGTCAGGCGCTGCAGGAAGAACGCATAACCATCCGACCTGATTTGTCCCTGAATGATCCATTGGCCACCGAGGTCCGCGCCACCGAGGTCCGCGCCACCGAGGTCCGCGCCACGGAGGTCCGCGCCACGGAGGTACGCGCCACCGAGGTACGCGCCACGGAGGTCCGCGCCACGGAGGTCCGCGCCACCGAGGTGCGCGCCACGGAGGTACGCGCCACGGAGGTACGCGCCACGGAGGTCCGCGCCACCGAGGTCCGCGCCACGGAGGTCCGCGCCACCGAGGTGCGCGCCACTCGTTGCCGCTTCTTGGACGCCCTCTTTCAGAGTTTGCGCCGTTTTAGATTCGAAGATATTTACGCCGCCAATATTTTTGACAAAATAGCTCATGAGATTTTCCTTTGTGAGTAACCGATCCGATCGTGCCGCGCAGCCTCGACCATCGCCGTTCCGGTCTTGAAGAGCCCAAGCCCACGATCAACCGCTGCGATGTAGAGAAAGTTCGCATGCATGCGCGCGAGGAAGGCAACATAGCCGCAGCGGTCGGACTTCCATCCTGCAGGCGTCGAAGCTCCACTGAACTGCGGCGAGAACGACCCGAGGTAGTCAATGTGGATGACACGGCCGCCGGCAAGGATGGTGGCGCCATCGCGCGGCGTCACGACCACCGGGAAGGTCGCCGCTATCCGGCGTTGGCGCAGATGCCGAGCAAACCGCACTGTTGCCTTGACCACGATCGGAATGTCGGAGCGGTGACCGCGCGGGACTTCGAGGGGATAGAAGGTCATGGCTTGTCCTCCTTGAGAGAGAGGGCGCCGTCGACAAATTCAATGATGCCTTGCAAGGTCCTACTTACTTGAGCCTTGGTGTGACCTGACCCGAGGTCGATCTTCGCATTCATGATGCGGCCTTGGGTCGCCTGCAGGACTTTCGTCAGCGCCTCGTTCTCGCGGGTGAGGCGGTCGTGGTTGTTGCAAGCCTCGACGATGAATGCGGCGTTGGCCTCGCTCTCCGCCGACCGAGATGGCGGAAGATTGCCCATGCCTGTATGGGTTACGTGTTCGTTCCGAGGTCCCATAATGAGAAAGCACATCTGCTTCCATGGCGTCTGCGTGTGCTCGCTCATAGCATAGCCTCCCAAACGAGAATGAGGATGGCGGCGAGACAGAGCAGGCCGCCGAGGATTTCGGCGCGGGAGAGGATCATGCCACTTCTCCCACGTAGTAGTGCATCTCGATGCCGTCGCCGCCATAAGCGCGAATCACGTCTTGCGCGTCCTCATGAGCGTCCTGCTCAGTGGAGCATTCGTAGATGAGTTGGCACGTCCACTCGCCATCACCGATGCGATCCCAGACAGTGACACGGAACGGATAGGAAGGGTCACGCGGCCACGCCTCGCGTCCTCCGGAGGCTTGCTGGGAGGTGGTCATGCGCGTGCCCTCGTGATGGTGATGTTGAACCGGCCGCCGTCCTTGAAATCGATTTTGATTTTCGGGCAACCGCTTGAAGTGGCATCGAGATGAAGATCGGCGCCCTTCATCTCCGGATGGTCTTGCATCAAAGCCATCATCAGATGGGCGAGCGAGTAGCGGGGATCTTGGGAGGTATCCATGGGTGCTCCAAATTTTGACCTGGAAGGGGTTCGTCACTGTTGACATGGCTAATCTAGGCCATTAAATGGGTATGTCAAGCCAATAGAGGAGATTTTCCCACATGGGACGCCGACCAGCCACCAAACTCCATCTTTGGATTTTGGAAAAAGGCTATACAGATCAGCAGTTTGCTGATCGCATGTCGATTGAACTTGGCGGCGCGAGCGTTTCGGCCTCTATCGTTCGCAAATGGCGCCTTGGCGTTACGATGCCGCGCAAGAGAAAGCTATCTGCAATCAACGTCATAACAGATGGCGCCGTGACGGCGGAGAGCTTCGTGGAGGCTGAAGGTCCATGACCCTCCCCGAAATCGACCGCTTGCCCGAGATCTTCCCCAAGCGCGACGGCGACGCGCCGCTAGAGCCCGAGCTCGTAATCGCGGCCGTCCTGTCGATGGTCCGGTGGTCGCCAGGTACGATGTACGGCCCCGACGACCGCGTTGTCTCGCTGATCATGACAGGGCTCAAGCAAGCCGGCCTGCAGATTGTGCCGATCAAGGGAGAGGCGCCGTGAGCATGCAGCGGATTTGGCGCCTTTCAAAGAAAACCGGCGAACTGCGGCTCTACGAGTACGCGCCGAAAGACTACCGCATCGACGCCGCCGAGCAGTGCCGGCGCTCGCTCGAACGGCGCCCGCTGGTGCTGGTGCGGAAGAAGAGCGGCGGAACGCGCTGGCGATCCGGGAAGCGCGGCCGGGTGTTCAACGATGCGACGGTGGCGAAGCTGATCGATCGGGGCGTTGCAGTGTGTCTCGGCGAGTTCGTCGAGCTGAAGGGCAAGACCAGATGACGCAGAACACCTCTACCGCCGTGATGCAGCGCCGCGTCGAGCCAGATGATTCGCTTGACGACTTCCCGACGCAACCCTGGGCGACGCGCGCGCTCATCAAGCACGTCATTCTTCCGAACATGGATGTCTTCGCACCCGATGCGGTGCTGAGGAAATCACGGGTATGGGAACCGGCCTGCAATCGTGGGCATATGGCCAAGCCGCTCAAGGAATATTTCGGGATCGTTCATGCGAGCGACATCCACGATTACGGGTATGAAAGTGGCGATTGGTGCCAAGATCGCGTCGTCGATTTTCTCCGGCCCGGCTCCGAGAGTCCTGTGATCGCGCAGAATGGTGTCGATTGGATAATCACCAACCCACCCTTTCGGCTTGGCGAACAATTCTTCCATCGCGCGTGGCAGATTAAAGGCGTCCAGGGTGTTGCGATAATCGTTCGAACGGCTTTCCTTGAGGGTGTCGGGCGGTACCAGAAGATTTTTCGGCTCAATCCGCCGTCGATTGTTGCTCAATTCACCGAACGTGTTCCGATGGTGAAAGGGCGACTCACGGCGAAGGGGTCGACCGCAACCGCCTATTGCTGGCTTGTCTGGATGATGGGTGAGGAGGGAGCGCGCATGATGTGGATTCCGCCGTGCCGCAAGGAACTGGAACAGCCCGGCGACTATCCGGAGACACCATGATCGAAGTCGCCGCATACATCCTCGCCCTTGTCGGCGGCGCTGTCGGCGGCGCGCTGATCGCCGGGCCCTGGTGGTACGACAACGGTTATGACAGGGGCTGCGAGGACACGTGGGCAGAGGCATATGCCGAGGCGCTGCGGAACATTCACCCGGAAGATTTTCAGGAAGAGGAAACCACATGCTCGCCACCGTCGTCGTGACGCTATGCCTCGCCAGCGGGGCATGCATCGACAAGATCGTGACCCGCGAAGCCACCATGATGCAGTGCGGAGGCGCGTTCGGCGAGCAGGCGATATCACAATGGATGGAAAATAACGGATACACCGCCCGCGGCTATCGGCTCGCGAGGTGGCGATGTACGATCGGCCAACAAAGGATAGCAACATGACCCTCCGCATTTTCACCGTCTCCGTTCTCGCGCTTGCCGTCGCTGCAATCGCGCTGGCGGTTTACGTCTCGCCGTACCTCCCGATCGCGCCGCAGTAATGAAGCCTTAAGGAGAACGACGTGAGCAACCAAGACGTCATTGACCTCATGAACGAGAATGCGCGGCTGAAGGCTAGACTGGAGAGCGCCAGGAAGGCGCTGGAGGAGATCGATAACAAGATCCCGCGCAACATTCGATGCAAATGCGAAGCCTGCTGCATCTGTGGCATTGCAACGGCGGCGCTGCTTTCATTACGAAGGCGAACGCCGAACGTCTGTGGTGCGGCTTCGTGTGGATGAACCCTCCCTTCGGTGGTCGCAATGGCCTTGTGCCTTGGCTGGAGCGGTTCTTCGCTCACGGTAGCGGCATTGCTTTGGTGCCGGATCGGACGTCGGCGCCATGGTGGCAGCAGTTCGCGCCGAGAGCTGAACTAGCATTGTTCGTAGCCCCAAAGATCAAGTTTATCGGCGCCGATGGGATGCCCGGCAAATCACCGGCGCAGGGGACGATGCTGATGGCAATGGGTACGCGCGGCGTAGCAGCACTGCATCGCGCCTCTAACAACGGTCTCGGCGTGTTGATGGCGCCGCAACAGTTCTAACCACTGGTTAAAGGAAGCAAACATGGGACGCCCAAGATTGTCAGAGCGGCTGCAGCGAGAGCGCGTTTTTATCGACGCGAAGTTTGGCGCCAACTCGATCTGTGATCGATGCGGCGCGACGTTGGATACATTCGCCGACGCTTGCTCGGCTGACCTTGACGACGCATGCCCCGGCTTTCTCGCGATCGACAACGCGAAGGCCGAGTTCAACAAACAGCATTGACCATCGGATAGGGAAAATGACGTTCGATCAGAATTGCAAACGCTGCATACGATGTTTGGATGAAGGATGGCAGGCATCACCAGACGAGCCGATCCCTCCGTCGCGTAAACGCATGGTCGTCTGTCAGCATTGCGGCAATAAGCGCTGTCCGTGCGCTACGTGGCATTGCAACCCGTGCACCAATAGTAATTGGGCCGGTCAACCAGGCAGCGTCTACGGCCCAACCCTAACCTCGGGTTAAAGCACATGACGGGACAACAGCAAAAGACGCTTGACGAAAAAGGCCGATGCTGCGGCCGTAGGCCCATAACTTACAAGCGGCCGCCGTCTATTTTCTGTGACCGCTGCTGCGCCAGCTTCGATCCAAATACCGGGCTTCAAATTGAGAGTTGGGCCTATAAAAAACTGGATGATGGAAGCTTTAAGGACAAGCGTATTCCGCTAACGAACTGACAACGCGGCCAGGATCGCGCCGCAGTGAGGTGAGCCAATGAGCAAAGCGTTGATTAAAAATTGGTGGGCTATCTTGGTGGTTATGATCTTTGCTGCGGCGGCCTATCAGGAACATTTACATCCTGTGAAGTGTTTTCCGGTTGAGCAACTTCCCATCAATATGCGCTAGCCGAACGCCGCAGTGAGGTGAAACCATGCTGGCCGGAATGCTCAAAGCCGCTGCGGTCGCGGCTGCTGCCGTGACGGTGTTCGGCCTCGCTGGCTTGGCGCTCGTGTTGCTGGCTGTCTACGGCGTCGGGCCAGTACTGTTTTTCATTTTTGGAGCGTGACATGAAGCGCCGCCGGCTAGATACACGCCTTGACTGGCGCGACATCGAGATGCCGGTGCTGCGGCCGTTCGAGGACGGTATTTATCCCGTGACTCCTGAAGAGGAGCAGGCGTGGTGTCAAGATAAAATGAAGCGTAGCCCAATGCCGGACTACAACGACGACCCGACGTACACGCTCCGGATCTACAAGCCGAAGACGTATCTGAGGAAAAAGAAATGAGCGACCATTCTCTCGTTCGCATCAAGCGCCGGACCATTGTCGTTTGGGCTTGGGCATTCGGAACGAAGCAGACCATGCCACTTAATAACGAAGAACTTGCGGTCGAACTGGCCGGTGGCAAAGAATTTGGCTGGAAGCTCTTATACCTCGTCCGCTGCCGCCCGCGTGTCAGGAGGTAAGACCATGACCTATGTCGATCTCCGCGAGCCGCCAGAAGTCTGGCTCGATTGCCCTGAGTGCGGCGGTGAGGGCGGCTGGGAACAGCATTGCCGCACATACGAACCCGGCTGCGGCTTTGCGCACGATGATTCGGAATGGCGCGAGTGTCACGTTTGCCACGGCATCGGCGGCATGATCTGCGAAGCGGAGGAAGACAATGGAAGATACCATTACGATCCAAGAGAGGACGAGGCCTGATGAGCCACGATAAGATCGGCGCCAAAGAGCAGCAACTCCGCGACCTCGCCGCCCGCAAGCGCAAGCGCCGCCGCGCACAACCGTCCTCAACGCCCTCCGAAGTCGCCGATCGCATGCAGGCCCTCGGCGATCTCAAGACCAAGATCAAGCCAAAACCCAAAAGGAAAGATTGACCATGCAACCACAGGATTTAGTTCGATCCGCCGCCGAGATCATCAAGACGCGGGGCTGGTGCCGCGGCGAGCCCGGGACCGCACGCGCGGTCAATGCGCGCGGAAGCGACGGCGAGCCGGTCGATCTGATCCTCGCCAGCAGCGAGGGAACGAGCCGCGCCTCGGTCAACCCGCACGCCTGGTCGTTCTCGATCTACGGCGCGCTGGTCAAGGCCCAAGCCATCGCTGGCGTGCCCGTCGAGAACCAGCGCCTGATGTGGGACACCCTGCATCGCATGGCCAGCGCGGCGACCGGGGCGGCCCACGGCGGGACCAACTATGTCCACCCGATCCTGCAATACAACGAAACGGAGGGGCGGACCAAAGAGGAGGTTCTGGCGTTCCTCGACGCGGTTGCCACGGAGCTTGAGCCCCAGGTGATTCGCACCGTGGAGGAGCGGCTCAAGGAGGGGACGAAGATCGTCGAGTGGAGTCCGGTCGACCCTGCCGAGCCGCCGCGCGTAATCGGTCAGACCGGCTTTCCGCCTTCTGCGGCGCCAGATCCGGCGCCATCGCCATCCATGCACGGCGCCGCCGACTCGCGCCTGCCGCCGATCTCGTGGGAGCCAAAGTGATGGCACCAAGCCGACCACACATCGCCGTGGCTCGCCATCCCCATGCCGGCATCCGGATGCTTGAGGAGCAGGCAGAAGAAATCCGCAACGAGATCCAGCGTTGCGAGGAAACCGTTTCAGCGCGCATGAACGATCTCAAGGCGCTGAACGAGAAGCAAGCACGTTTGCGCCAGGGTCTACATGACTTTACCGAGGCTTTAGCTCTTTTGAAGAAGGCGATCCCATGAAGCTATTGCAGCTACTAACCCAATTGCTTTCCCGCGAGAAACCCATCGAGCCGCCCGCGCTGCCGATGATAAAGCCACCGCCCGATCCAGAGGTCGACCAGCCAATGGCCTGGGAGATGTGGGAGAACCTGATGGGCGAGCTCCGGTTTCCGGGCTGGACGCCATGCCGCTTTGCCTCGCGCGCCGGCAGCCCGACCAGCACTGATAAGGCGCTTTTCGTGTTCGGCTGCACCAAGGGCGACTACGGCATCTTCCAGCGCGAGATGTACGTTTGCGATCTTACCGTGAGATCGCGCGATCCGCGCATGGTGTCGACGCTGATCTATCTTCCGAGCGGGCATGGCCTCGGCTTGTTCTCCGACCGCGCAGCCGCCGCAAGCGCCGCCGACCTCGCCTGTGATCTGCTGGCCAACCCGCCTCCGACCGACGATAGCGACGATTCGCGCGCCGCGTGGGCCGCGCTGATTGATCGCATCAAGAAGACGTGGGAGTTTCACGGCATCGCGCCGTCACCGACCATCCATACCCACGCGGGCTGGATGGGCAACGAGATGAGCATCTACGCCCACAGCGAGAACGCCACATTCGCCAACCGACCGGAGAGACTGTCATGAGCCGAGAAATCGATGAGATCGTTGATCGCCTGCAAGGGGCACTGGACGAATGCAACGACCGGATCGAAGTCGCTATCGTTGTGGCGGCCGTCACTCAGTTCGCGGCCGGCGTGCTCGCCGCGTCCGGGCTCCGACCAGGCATCACCCGCGACCAGCAACTTGCGCTGTTCAGCAAGCACGTCCGGCTCCTGGTTGCCATCGCCGACGGCGATACAGCGGCCGTGCAGCGGCTTGAGGCGCTCGCCCAGGGGCCCGAGACCGAGACGAGCCACTGATGGCCGCGCCGCAACGCAAGGAACCGGAGCGCGCCCCGGATGAGCAGTGGAAATGCACGGTCTGCGGCAAGCGGTGGCCCGAGACCGAGGACTGCAAGACGCCGCGGGATTGCAATGTGGTACGGGAGAGCCCGTAAACTTGGGGCTTGCTTCCCGCGCGGCGGGGCCCTAAAAAGGTTGCGCCGGCTCCTCTTCCAAAGGGCCGGCGCTGGATCGAGACTGGTTTACCGGACCAATCGATCGAGACCGAGACTGGTAGTGGCCAGTCGGTCTGAGGCGCTACAGGTAGCATCTCAGGACGACAATTCCAAGCCCAATCTCGCAAATGTAGTTCCCATGCCCCCTTGGGTTGCGCTTTTGCGCGACTATCCCAGCGAGGGGCGGGCGCAGAGTGAGGGCTTGACCCTGACCGGATGCGCTGCTGGGGAAAATTGCCGGTCTGGATGCACAGCCGCGCACGTGCAGCCGCTCCCATCACCCCGCTCTGTTCTTTCTCCCGGCTTTTGGGAGACTGCGGAGCCGTGCCTCACACGAATTGCGCAATGAGGGGGGAGAGGTGGGAGTGGGGGGGTAGGAAGAGGTCTATCAGTAAGGAAAGAATACAGTAGTAGTAATAGGATAGAGGGAAACCCGAAAATGATTTCTGAATTGAGACCGTATCAGGTCGAAGCTATGGCCAACATCCGAGACAGCGTCCGGGCGGGCGTCAGGAGGCTAGTGGTGCAGGCTGCGACGGGGGCGGGGAAGACCAAGCTGGCGGCCGCCATCGTCGAGAGCGCCCAAGCCAAGGGCAACCGGACGGCATTTGTGGTCCCTGCGATATCGCTGGTCGACCAAACCGTGGAAAGCTTTTACGCAGAGGGTATCAGGGGCATTGGGGTAATCCAGGCGAATCACGAAATGACTGACTGGTCGCAACCGGTTCAAATTTGTTCCATCCAGACCATCCAAGCCCGAGGCGCCTTTCCGGAGGCCAAAACGGTGATGTTTGACGAATGCCACCGGCTTCACGAGGCGCACAAAAAATGGTTGACCGATCCGGCCTGGGCCAGCGTCCCGATGATCGGGCTCTCGGCCACCCCTTGGCCGCGAGGGCTGGGAAAGTACTTCGAAAGCCTGCTGATCGCGGCGACGACCGCCGACCTGATCGAGCAGGGTTACCTATCAAAATTTCGTGTCTTTGCCACTGGTCACCCCGACCTGACCGGCGTCAAGACGGTAGCTGGGGATTATCACGAGGGCCAACTCAGCCAAGCGATGCAGGGTGGCGAGCTGACGGCGGATATCATCCGGACGTGGCAACAGCAGTGGGGCAAAGACAAGACCCTAGTGTTCGGCGTCGACAAGGCGCACGCGAAGTCGATCCAGGAGCGATTCGAGCACGCCGGGATCAGTTGCGGCTACCAGGACGCGGAGACGACCGCGGATGAGCGCCGCGAGATCAAGCGCAAGTTTCATAACGGAGACTTCCGCGTGGTCTCGAATATCCAGACGCTCACGACCGGAGTGGATTGGGATGTCCGTTGCCTCGTGCTGGCGCGACCGACGCGCTCGGAAATGCTCTTTGTCCAGATCATCGGCCGGGCATTGCGCACGGCGCCCGGGAAAGATTATGCGCTGATCCTCGATCATTCCGACACGACGGCGAAGCTCGGGTTCGTGACGGACATTCATCACGAGCACCTTGATGACGGCAAATCAGCAATCAAGGCGAAGGCGCAAGAGAAGAAAAATCCTCTTCCCCGGGAATGCAAGGTTTGTGCGTGCTTGGTACCAGTTGGGTCAAAGGTCTGTCCCTCTTGCGGAAATCCAATGAAGCCCGTGTGTTCGATCGCCGAGGGTGACGGCGAGTTGGTGGAGATTGTGCCCGGCAAGCTGACAAAGGTCGCTGGCAAAAGGGCGTGGAGTTCTTCCGAGAAGATAGTTTTCCTCGCCGAACTCAAGGGCTATGCGCTCGACCACGGTTACAAGCTCGGCTGGGCAGCCATGAAGTTCAAGGACAAATTCGGTCAATTCCCTGATCGGAGCATGGAGTGGGTCGAGCCGGCGAAGGAACTGTCGCCAGGGGTCGCCCTTTGGATCAAGGCCCGCAATATCGCGTGGGCAAAGAGCAAGCGAAGCACATCGGCTGGAGCGGAATGATGAACAACCCGCTTCAGGTCACAGACCGAGAAATGCGAAGGTTGTTGCAGCTCTCAGGACTTAGCTTTGCCTCAAGCCGAGCATTATGGGTTCACAAGGAATGCAAAAAAATGGCGGCCGATCTCAAAAACTCCAAGATGACAATCGAAGAGGCTGATTCCAGGCTTGAGGAAATGGGAATGCTTGATCTCGTCTACCCGGAGCTGATGAAAGCCGGTGGATAACTGAATCTTCCTTGCCAAATCAACTTCAACGGGAGCATGGTGTCATTCCCAAATCAAACCCACGTAGGAGGCTACCCCAGCCATGCAGGTACAGGATGCACGAACCCGCACGATCACCGGGTTGATGGAACTCAACGAGAAGCGCTGTGGTACCATCGAAGAAGCGACCGAGATGCTTCACCGCGTCATGAAGGCGGTCCGAGCGACCGGCAAGAAGGGTAAGGTCACGCTGGCGTTCGATATCGCGCCGGACAAGAACGACGAACTCGCGCTCACCGTCACCTGCACGCCGACGTGCACGGCGCCGTCGCCCGATCGCAAGAAGGCGCTGATCTATCACGATCTCGACCACCTCGCGTTCTCCAAGACCGATCCGCGGCAGTTGGAGTTGCTGGCCGAAGCCGACGCTGAGCGCAAGGAGAAGGAAGCCGAGCGTCAGCGCCAGCTTGATGAGGCCAACGTCGCCCGCATCGGCCGCGGCGCCGAGACCGCGACCGCGTAAATTCAATCTTCAACGCAACAGGAGATCCAATGTCTGAAACCACCGAGATCAAGAAGCTTGTCGAGGCCACCCACCATGTTCCCGTCGTCATGGACTGCGCCGACGGCCGCAAGTTCGTCGCGCTGCCGGTCGGCAATGGCGGATTCGCTCTGCAGGACATTTCGCTTCCGCATACTGCCAACGTGGCAATGCCGAAGGTCGTCCATCAGCAAATCGCTGTCCAGACTTCCGGCAGCCTGATCGAGTATGCCGAGCGCTTCAAGAATGCCGACAGCATGCTGTTCGCCGACATCGACGCCAACCGCATCGTCTGCGCGATCGACTATCACACGAAGTCCAATGACGAAGGTGAGACCGGGGCGCGGCTCGGCGTCCACACGGCAACGCTCTCGATGCCGTTCTCGAAGGAATGGCAGACGTGGACCGGTGGCAACGAGAAGTTGATGGGCCACGAGACTTTTGCCTCGTTCCTCGAAGAGAATGCCATCGACGTTATCGTTCCCGACGGCGCCGAGCTGCTCGAACTCTGTCGTGATCTCCAGGTGAAGAGCGGTTCGCAGTTCCGCTCATCGGTCCGCATGGGCGATACGGTGTCGATCGAGTACCAGAAGGACAGTGATGTCTCGACCCGCGACAACATCGCGTTGCCGGTCATCTTCACGCTCATGATCCCGGTCTACTTTGGTGAGCCGATGGTCGAAGTGAAGTGCTTCACGCGCCGCAAGATCGACGACGGCGCGCTGCACCTCGGCTACAAGATGGTTCGCGCCGAGAACATCCGGCAGGCCGATTTCCAGCGCGTGGCGTCGCGCGTGCAGTTCGACACCGGTCTGACCCTGGTCTACGGCAAGCGCTGAAGCTTCACAGAGGGCGGCTCTCACAGGCCGCCCTCACAGCCGGGAGTCGATCATGCGCACCGATCTTGTCGACCGCAACAAAATCCTCGATTGCCTGACCTCCGAATGGCAAGGCAGCCGTGAAATCTGGCTGAAGATCAACACGTGGTCTGAAATCTCACTCCGTAATCATCTCCGCGCGATGTGCGACGCCGGCACCGTCGAGCGCTGCAAGGAAGCGGAGCAGAACTCGAACCGTTTCCGCTATATGTATCGCCGCAAACCGGAGATCGCGACATGAAGGATTCCGGTCAACTCACCTTCAGGACCATGGGCGGCGAGACCGTCGTGGTTCCGGTGCGCGGCAAACACTACGTGAAGGCGAATGGCTATGCGGCGCCTCCAGGCACAGGCCCGGCCGGCGAGACGTGCGGGTCGTGCGAACACATCTCGCATGGGCGTCGGTGGGCAAAGTGCGATCTAACTCGCGCCTGTCATACCGGCGGAAGAAGGACCGATGTCCTGACGCGCTCGCCCGCATGCAACAAATGGGAGAAGCCGAAGTGAGCTTGACTTGGTTCAAAATACCGATCGCCGAGTTCCTGAAGGAAACGCGGCGCATGTCGCTGGAGGCCAAGGGCGCCTACGTCAGCATCCTCTGCGATTATTACGAAAACGGCCCGATGCCGGGCGAGGCCCTGGTCAACATCATCGGCCTTCCGGAGATCGACGCCGAGCCAGTGTGGAAGGAAATCGAGCCGCTGTTCACCTTTGGCGCCGACAAGCGCTGGCACCACGCCCGCGCCGACAAGGACCTTGCCGACCGCGAAGCGCTGCGGACCCGCTCCGTCGTCAATGGGCAGAAGGGCGGCCGGAAGCCGAGATCGGCGGCAGCCACGATAGAGGCAGCCTTGGCTCATGTTGTTGGTGATCGTAAGCCCCTCACCTTCTCTGAGGTCGAGACCGATGGCGACGACGCTCCGGACCTGACCAGCGCGCCGCGCGTCGAGACCACGACGCAATACATCGGCGCTCCGCCGCCGCCCGCGCCCGATCCGCAAACCGCCGAAGTCGACGAGGATGAGGACGAGGACCTTCCGTTCGCGCCGATCCCCGAGGATTTCTTCCTGTCCGCCGCCGAGATCGGCCGCTGCATGCATGCTGGCGCGTCATCGCAGGAAGTGGCCCAATGGTTCGACGAATGGAAGAACGGCCACCTCTCCCGCGGCACCCTCGCCGCCGACTGGCTTGAGGCGTGGCAGAAGCGTTTCGAGGGCAAGATGGCTGCGAAGCCGCCCAAGGCAAAACCCCGGATCGAGGTTTCCCGCAGAGCTTGAATTAAACACCACATAATGCACATTGGAGATCGCGATGGATTTCGGTTTCACAAACGATATCGCCCGCTGGCAGGCCGTCAACGCCTACCGTGACGCAGCGGCCACCGATGGTTGGTCGATCCGGCCGACCTATGGCAGCGAGAGCATTGAGCGCGCCGCCAGCCTTGAACGCGACGGATTCAAGATGATGGTCCTGTCACGCGACAATTCAGATCAGAAGGCCAGAAAGTGGAAGTACGAGGCCCAGGTCAGCATCTGGGGACCGGATGGTCTAGCTATCAACCCTCCGGCGACCTACGACTTCGCGAAGATCGAGGCGCTCACGCGGCATTGCAACTACTGCAAGGCGGATGACATCGAAACGGAGCGCGTCGGTTTCGCCGGACGATGCTGTGCGAAATGCCTTCCGTCGATGCGTGCGAAGATCGAGACGCCCGGCTGGTGCAATTGACCTTAACGAGTTGATAACTACAGTCTACCCGCAACCGCAACAGGAGATCACCTTGACATCCCCATCGACACTGATTCGGAAGGCGGCCAAGACCAAGAACAAGGTTTTGGCCAGGAAGCTCCGCGCCGAGGCCGCGCAACTGCGGCGCGACATCCGAGCCGCGCACCGGCCCGCTTGGGTTCCAGCGCGGATTCCGCCGCGTCCGCCTATCCAAAACTCCATCGAGCGCACGATCGACGGGATCGCGGAAGCGGCGCAGCGCGGCGCAATTGCTGGCGCGGGCCAGGATACTGCCGAGCAGCCGCTCATCTCCGAATCCGAGATCCAGCACCTGCACAAGCTCGCCCATCCGCGCAAGAACCTGCAGGAGTTCGAGACCGCACTGCGCGCCCAGATCATCGACGCAAAGACTCGCGGTCGGAGATCGGCGGATGACGAAACTGCTCGGCGCTTGCAATCGATTTACGAGATCAACCGCATCAACGTCGTTTCGGCCCTGCTGTGCGAGGTCGCCCATGTTGAGCGCCATGGCAAGCCGCTCCCGAAGACGTGGATCCTGTCCGGCTACACGCTCGCCCGCGTCGTCGAGGCGCTGCGCGAGGCCGGCTACACCGAGGAGGGGAAGAATGCGCCGCGCCGCCCGTAAGAAGAAGGCCTTTCCGCCAGAGGTCACCGCCTCGGACATCCTCAAGCGCGCGTTGTTGTTCAAGCCGCGCGCGGTCGCCCTGGTGCTGATCGGCGAGGACGGCAAACCGATCAATATGTGGCACACCGGATTCAATCGTATGTTGGAACTTGTTGGCGCCGCGCAAAATCTCGCTCATGAGGTCTGTTGGTCGGTTCCGCAGGACACGCGCACCAAGACGTTCCCGAAGCCGAAGCGGCCATCGAAAAAGAAGCCGCCGAAGTTCTGGCCGCCAGAGAAGCGGAAGAAGATCGTCAAGAAACGCCGCGCACCGAAGCGCAAGTAACCACCATGCACACAGAGGCCCCCGTGAACGAACAATTGAAGCCGATCAGCGCCACAAAACCAAATCGCGGGAGCGGCCAGGCCCGCGGGCGGCGCCGCCACCAGCGCGACTCCGCCAACATCCTATGGAAGCGCGTCACGGCGGCCTACGACGAAGAGGTGGCCAAGTTCGCCAAGAACCCGGCGCTGGTCGCCCCGGTCACGCGCTGGGTTCTGTTCGGCCACCTCACCCGAACTCAGGGCATGGCCGGGCGCCGCTACGGCGATATCGTCCGCGCTTTCGAGCGCTACACGATGCCGCCGATCGCCCGCTCGCCGCGCTCGGCCAACCTCGAGCCCTCGACCAAATCCGAGGACGAAGAGATCGAGCGCCGCATCAACAACGACACGATCGAGGAATACGAGAGCGATGCACGCCACGCCAAACGGCAATACCGGCGTCTGATGCGCGTTCTCGACCGCTTCAAGGATCACGTCACGGGCCGGAACTACGCCAAGGACTGGCTCGATTTTCTGTGCTGCCAGGACCGCGAGCCGCCGGCCGAACACCGCGCCGACGTGGCCAACGTGCTGTCGGCGGTCGCGCGCGAGTTCGGTGTGGGAGAATTCAAACGGAGGGTGCAATGAGCGAATATCACAAAATCGAAACTTTGTTCGAGCGAGATCCGAAGACCTTCGTCGTCGGAACGGCGCTGAAGTCCCCTGTGCTTGGCACGATCCGCGAATGGGACGTTGACGAAAAGATCGACGGAACCAACATTCGCGTCAGCCTATCGGCAGCTGGCGAGGTTTCGTTCGGTGGTCGAACCGATGCAGCACAGATTCCGGCCGATCTGATCCAATATCTGATCCGAACTTTCCAGCAAGACTTACTCAAATCGGCGCTTTGGCTTGATCCTGCCGCGCCGGTTGATGCTGTTCTCTACGGCGAGGGTTATGGCGCTGGCATCCAGAAGGGTGGCGGTCTCTATCGCACCGACAAAGCATTCATCCTGTTTGACGTGATGGTCGCCGGCAAATGGTGGTTGGATCGCACGGCGATTGCTGAAATCGCCAGCAAACTCGGGATCGATGTCGTTCCTTATCTCGGTCGTATGACGCTTGATGAAATTGTCGAGCATGTCCGCACGCCGTTTCCCAGTCAGATTGGCACCGGCATGGCCGAGGGCATCGTCGCTCGGCCGATCGAACCACTATTCGACCAGCGGATGAAGCGCATCATCATCAAGCTCAAGACCAAGGATTTTCAAGCGGGGAAACGCTGAAATGATCATCGCCCACATCGAAGGTGCAACCCGCACCGTCGGCGCGAGCCAGGGGTATCGCGGCCTGCCGCTGAGAGACGAGCCGATCAACTGTGCGGTAAACGGCATCACCCCGAGCATGGTGACGGCCTGGGAGCCGACGCCGGACGAGTTGGCGCGGCTCAATGCCGGCGCCAAAGTTCACGTCCGCATTCTCGGCGACGTGCCGCCGCCAATGCTCGTAACCGTGGGGGATGAGCCATGAAACCCATCCCGATCAGCGCGGCTCGCCATATCGCCGAAGTCTATGGCTACGATCAGGTCATGATCTACGCGCGCAAAGTCGATCGCCCTGCCGGTGTCGGCGAGACCGCCACGAACGAGATCAAGGGCGGCGAACACATGACGACCTACGGCGTGAACAAAATCCACTGTGACGCGATGGCTCAGATCGGCAACTTTCTGAAGACGAAGATTATGGGATGGACATCATGACCGGAGGCAAAATCGTCGGTGCCGTCGTGCTCGGTCGCGTCATCTCGCACCTGACCGGCCGCGCCATGGCCTATCGCGTGCAAGAGCTGCACTCGACCAAGGGCTGGCGGCCGGTCTACGAGGTGCCGACGCGCCGCTTCGCCTGGTCGCCGGTGGTCGGCGCCTTCCATTGGGCCGATGGCTGTGGGCCGCGCCGCGACCCTCCCGACGAGGCCCGTATCATCCCCGAGAAGGCGCTGCTGCGCCATGGCTGGTATCGCCGGAAACTGCGCAAGGAGGCGGAACGTGCGGCGTAGCTGCGACAACTGCCGCTTCGTCCGCGGCCGCCAGCCCTTCGCCGAGATCCCGCAGGGCTGGTGCCACCGCTATCCGCCGCTCCTGCACGATGACGGCACCTCCTCTTCCTATCCGCCCGTGGCCCTCGCTGGCGGCTGCGGAGAGCATCGGTGGTCGATCGCTGGCATCTTCCGGCTGTTTTTCAGGGAGAGCGCGTCGTGAGGAAGCCGCTCGCCATTGATCTGTTCTGCGGTCTCGGCGGCTGGTCGGATGGCCTGCTCGCCGAAGGCTGGGATGTGATCGGCTTCGACATCGAGCAGCATGTTTACGGCGAACACCGCTATCCGGCGCAGCTCGTAGTGCAAGATGTGCGGACGCTGCACGGTTCGCAGTTTCGCAACGCTGCCCTGATCGTCGGCTCAAGCCCATGCCAGGAGTTCAGTTACCGCGCCATGCCATGGAAACGAGCCAAAGCCTTGGGACCTCCAGTGCTCGGCATGGAATTGTTCAATGCACAATTCCGTATCCAGCGCGAGGCGTGCGAAGCAGCAGGTAGGCATATCCCGCTGATCGTCGAGAACGTGCGCGGTGCGCAGCCATGGGTCGGAAGAGCTCGCTGGAACTTCGGTAGCTATTATCTTTGGGGTGATGTCCCTGCGCTGATGCCAATTACTCTGAAGGGTACGAAGAACCCAGGATTCCGGTTCGATGGGAGTGGACGATCGTTTCAATCTGAAAGTGTCGACAGGAACATCAAAAACGGCGGGGGATCTTGGTTCAAGGTCGCTCACAATACCACGAGTGGCCATGGTCAGAACCCGGATGGTCGCAACTGGAAACGTGACCCAATGGCCTCTGCTGGATCTGGAAGCAAGAAGCGAAAGCAAGCTGCTGCAATGATAGCAAAGATTCCGCTTCCGCTGAGCCGGTACATCGCGGCGACGTTCCGGCCGACTATTGCGGAGGCAGCCGAATGACCGACCGCCCCAAAATCTTCCACGGCCTCTGCGACGACGGCCCTTGGGCCCGCAAGCCCATGGCTCACGCCACCCCGGTTTTCCCGGTGCTGGTCGACCGCGACACCAAGTGGGCGCTCCCAGGCGCCCAGAGCGCGCCGGCGGGAACTCGGACCCGCGCTGGCCGCTACACCTTCAACGAGGAGTTCAGCAGCTGGTGCTGGACGTGGGATGGAGAGTGAAATGGTAACTTTTAGCGGGGGATGGGTGCCCCCACCGCCATGGGCTGTCGAGGTAGTGAAATCCCCGGTCTATCACGTCGGCCTCTTCGACCTGCTGGACGAGCCCTATCCTCACTACGTCCACTATTACGGAGACGAGCCGCTCTACGTGCCGCCGACGCATTTCCATTTTCGATCGTGGGTTGGGGCGACCGATTGCGTGTGGATTGTGCCCGGAACCCTTGAGAGACGACTGTGAGACAAGAGCGAGATATCTCACGAGATGACACTTTTGGAGGACCACCATGACCGAGCAGACTGAGACGACCGCCAGCCTCGAGCGAGACATCCGCGCCATGATCCGCCGCGCCTATCCGATCGCGGTCAGCGCCGACGGCATGGCCAACCTGCTCAATGAGCCGCCGGGCCGGATCGTCAACATCCTCAACGAAATGGCGGCCCGAAAGGTCGTCGAGAGCACCACCACGTCGGACGGCCGCGTGCTGTGGAGAGAGGCGCACCTGCCATGACTAAACCCCGCCCCACCGATGAAGAGTTCGCCGACCTCGCCCGCAAGCGCGATGAGAGCATCGCCGCCATGGTCGCCCAGGTCTGCAAGGAGCACGGTTGGGACCCGGCTGCGACCACCTTTCACGCCTCGCACCAGCACGGCTGCTACTGTGCCTGCCCTGATGGCCCATGCCAGCATGTCTGGGATGGCCCACAGGTTCCTCTTGGGCTCGAAGAGGGCGAAGATGAGAGCAAAGCCAGCGGCTGGAGTTCGACTTGCTCCCGTTGCGGCGCCGACGCTTTCAGCCATTCCATGAGGTTTGCGCCATGAACCGCCTGCTGGCCATTTTCGGATTGTTGATCTGCCTATGCCTCATGCCGCTCATAGAGCGCGCGGAACGGAGCGAAGAACGATGACCGCGGACGAGGATCAGGTCGAGCGGGTGGCGCGGGCGATTGACAAAGCCGGTGAATATGCCTGTCACGAGGGCAACCTTCCTGCACACGAGGATATGATGAAAACGCTCGCCCGCGCTGCGATCGCGGCCATGCCCGAGCCGTGGCGGCCGATCGAGAGCGCGCCGAGAGATCAGATGTTCATATGGGCCTATCCTCGCGAAGGAATATGGAGCATTGGGCTGGCCTATAGGAATGTTTCTGGTGGCTGGTCAGATGCTTACGGGCAATCTGGACCTCCACAACATGCGACCCATTGTATGCCGCTTCCGGAGCCGCCGCGATGACCTTGAAACCACTCCCATTTTCCGCCGAGGTCCAGCCCGCCGATGTCATCCTCCAGCGCCCTGACGGCGGCGTAGAATTTGCCTGCACCGAGTGCGGCTGCTATGTCCTGTCCGCGATCCAACTGGATGGCTTCGCCGTTTGCACCTCGTGCCGGTATTTCGGCGAGCGGCCGCAGATCAGGAGGCCGGTGCCGTGACCCCCGCAGCCA